>Ga0115559_1002058_pt1 | contig 13100 bp, 9 predicted proteins | sample COGITO_mtgs_1105_3_FD_87281 | JGI IMG/M metagenome (GOLD analysis project Ga0115559, IMG submission 87281) | Pelagic marine microbial communities from North Sea - COGITO_mtgs_110506 | ecosystem: Environmental > Aquatic > Marine > Epipelagic | place: Germany:Helgoland, sampling site Kabeltonne... | reverse complement strand
CAATCCTTGAGACACTCGAAAAACGGCGGGCAATGGATGAAGGAAGCGAGGAATGATGGAGAGGAGGGGAGCGCGATGGGGCAACTGCGCGAACTGAATGAGTGTTATCAGGAATTGGAACAACACCGAGAGACTCAACGGTTCTGGTAACGTTCGCCGTTTTTTTTGTTTTGAAATAAGGCGGAAAGTGTTTGAGCAATGGCAGAGAGCGGATATACGTTGAAAGTTAGAGCGATGATTCGGGAAATACGGGCAACGGAAATGGAGGCGATGCTGGAGCTTTATCGAGATTTGCATGAATCGGATGAACCGATTGCGGATTGGAAAGGGCTGGAAGCGGTTTGGTCCGCGATTATCGAGGATCCTAAAATTCGATATTTTGTTGTCGAAAAGGGAAGTGCGGTTGTCTCGGGATGTCATCTCGTGATCGTTCCGAATTTAACCCGAGGGGGAAAGCCCTATGGAATGATCGAAAACGTAGTGACGAAGAAAGACTGCAGGCATCAAGGACTGGCCCGTCAGGTTTTGGAATATGCCTTGAAATATGCGTGGGAAGCGGGTTGTTACAAAGTGATGCTAATGACGGGGAGGCAGGATTCGGCGGTGTTTCAACTGTATGAAAGTGTTGGGTTTAATGGCGAGGCGAAGCGGGCCTTTCTGGCGAAACCAGAATGATCAAAAAGAAAAGGCACCTTGAAGGGGAAAGTGAATAGGTGGATATGGTCGGCTTAGGAACTAAAAAGAGCGGCGTTTTGGGATGGCTCTGTGGATGGAGTGATTATTATAACGTCAAGCCGGGACTCGGCTGTCAGTTGTTGCTATCAGTGACCTTTGGGGCTTTTGGGTTTCGATTCCCAGCGATTTTGCAATTGCATAGCCTATTGCTCTACCGAGCAATGGAGGAACAGCATTACCGATTTGCTTCACTATTTGAGATCGTGTTCCACTAAAGATGAAATTATCATCAAAAGACTGTAATCGAGCTCCTTCTCGTGGTGTTAGTGCCCGATCTTCTTTAGGGTGAATGCATCTGTTTGAAGCAGGGTGAACAAAGTTAACCGTAATTGTTACGCTTGGTTCGTTTGCAGTAAGTCGAGAATAACATGAACTAAACCCGCTGGAAATTAAATGCTTAGGGATGCATGAAATATTCGGTCCAGCATGTCGTATAATCTCAAGCATCCTCTCCGTATGTTTTGTGCTGTTATGTAAAGAAAGGTGACTAGCATTTAGCCGTCGCTCATTCTGGTATTCGTTCAGTGGAGCTTTATCGTATTCCGTAACTTCTTCGCCTGATTCAATCTGAGGTAAATCACAAATCGCATTATTTACAGTAATAGCATCTGGAAAATCCTTAAAGTCGTTAAATAAAGACGGTTCATCTGGAAGATGAAGTCTTGCTCGATTTCGACATCCAATAGTGGCCCCATTGCATTTATGGGTATGTTCTGGGAAGCTGATGGGAACGCCTTGTTCAGCACCAATGAGGATCAGCCGTTCACGTTTTTGGGGCACACCATAGTGAGCCGCATTGAGAATCCTCCAGTCGCAACTATATCCAAGGCTTGAAAAGCACTCTTCAATTTGTTGAATTGTCTCACTGTTATTGTGAGTGGCCAAGCCTACAACGTTCTCTAAGACAAACATCGTGGGCCTGAAATAATTAACAAAATTAGCAAATTGTTCGAATAAAGAGTTTCGAGGATCGTCATGCCCAGAAGATCTAAAAGGCCTAAGGGAGGAGAACCCTTGGCATGGTGGTCCTCCAATAATTAAGCTTAAATCGCCTTGTTTCACTCCTGTCAGTTGGCTGATTTCCTTGCAGGAAATCTTTCGAATATCTTGGCTGAGAGTCTTTGCCTTTGAATGATTAGCTCCGAACGTTTGAAGCGAATCTTTAAGTATATCTACTCCTAAGACTGTTTGAAATTCATCTGGTGAAGCTGACTCAAGTCCAGATGAGAAGCCTCCCGTGCCACAGAATAAATCGAATATCTTTTTCACGGTGGAGACTATAGTCACGTAGACTTTTTTTTGTCAAGCGTGACTATAGTCTCTAATGCGAAGCACGAATGATTCTAATATAGTAAAGGCTCTGGCCAAATTGATTAAATCTGAACGAGAAGCTAAAGGATATAATTACGAAGATTTTGGAGGAGCAACAGGCCTCCACCGAACAACGATAGGGTTATACGAGAGAGGTGAACGCTGTCCAACCGTGGACGCAGCTCTCCAAATCGCTTCCGCATTTGGAATGCCACTTTCTTCACTAATTCGAAAAGCAGAGGAAATAGTCTCTCATGGGACTGTCGCGGAGGAGTTTACATTCCGAAGGGATGTGCCTATCCGTAATTTTAGAAATGAGAGCGCAATTAGAACTATTCTGGGTTTGTCCATCGACTCCGTTAGGTCAGCAATCCAGGAGTGTTACCAAACTTTAGATACTATTGATCAACAGCTTATTGCTCATGATGCGGAACCTATATCACATTTAGTTGAATTAGCTAATCTTTCCTCGATGATCGGAAACCTTTTAGGATCTGGATTAGCGAAAGCTTCAAATGGCCTTTACGCGCGAAATCGTCCTCACGCTTATCCTGACCTTATTCCACAGGTGCGCAATTTTGATGATTTAGAGATCAAAATGGCTCTCGAAAAAAACAAGCCCAAAGGGCACCTTCCCAAAGCAGGTAATTACATTATTTTTAGGTATGTGCTCTGTAATGAGAGAGGAGATTTTATTTCTGGAAAAGACAATAGGGGAACGAAAGTATTTATCTGGGAAGTTAAAATCGGCAAAATACTAGAATCCGATTTTGACCTTAGTAACACTGCAGGAGATTCAGGTAAAACTGCAGTCATTAAGACATCTGATTTCAATGAAATGCCTCTCATTTATTTTGATCGCGACCTACTTCCGTATAGCACCAGAAGTGGTGGCAGTTACCCTGGATTTAACTGATTTCCTTTTGCAAAAACAGGTGATGAAAAAAATAGTGGTTACAGGAGGAAGTGGAAAGGCGGGGCGGGCAACGGTTCGAGTATTGTTGGAACGCGGCTATGAGGTGGTCAATGCGGATTGGAATGCACCGGTGGAGCGAACCTGTCGGTTTTATAAGACGGATTTAACAGATTTGGGTCAGACGGTGGATGTGCTTGCCGGAGCGGATGCGGTGGTGCATTTGGCGGCGATTCCGGCCCCGGGGTTATTGCCGGATTCGGAGACCTATCGGATCAATAGTCAAAGCACGTATAATGTGTTCAGTGCGGCGATGAAGTTGGGGCTTAAACGAGTTGTTTGGGCGTCGAGTGAAACCTGTTTGGGAATCCCCTTTGAAAAGGAACAGCCGAAGTATGCCCCATTGGAAGAAACGCAACCCCTGTATCCAGAATTTGTTTACACGTTGACTAAGGTATTGGGGGAAGAAATGGCCCGGCAATTTAATCGATGGTCGGGGATTCCGTTTGTTGGATTGCGGTTCACTAATATTATGGAAGAAGCGGACTATGCGCGCTTCGAGGAATGGCAGGAAAATCCAAAAGCACGTCGTTGGAATCTTTGGGGGTATGTGGATGCGCGGGATGTGGGATTGGCCTGTTTGTGTGGATTGGAGGCGGCGTTTTCGGGTGCGGATTATTTTATCATCGCGGCGAAGGATACGGTGATGCGGATGGACAATCGCCAATTGATGGCGGCGGAATATCCCGGCGTTGAGCTGAAGGCCGGAACGGGTTCGAATGAAACGCTACTGAGTATTGAGAAAGCCCGTCGAGTGCTTGGCTACGAGCCGCAGTATAGTTGGAAGGCGATGGTTTAGGGACTGATCTCTAATTGGAAGAAGACGGGAGTATTATTTGGTATATCGAATCGGAATTCCATCTTTTGAGTCGTGCCGTGGTCTTCGAGGATCGAAATTGTGTTAGGGATGACGGGAGAGAGGCTTTGTAAGTCAGTGGATTGCATCCACTGGAGGGTGAGTCCAGAAAGTTCGTTTAAACCGGTCAGTTGATAGATCAAAGTTCCATTTGAGAGCAGGCTGACCATATCTCCAAAATCGAGGGGGTCGAGCGGGTTGCTTTGCAAAAAATATTCGAGGAAATTGTTTCGGTGGTCGAAATCTGGGTCGGCATATTTACCTGAGATATCCGGATCTTTAAGTTGAGTGCTATTGAAATGTTCGATGCGAAAGGCCTCCCAGGTTTGAGGTGTTGGCAGTGTGTAATTGACTTGGGTTGAAAGCCAATCTGGATCGTAGTGATTCAACCATGAGAGGACAGGGCCTTCGACCTCGGCCAGATAATTGTCACCTGCCGAGCAAACGGTTAACCGAGTTAGGTTGATTATTTCGGGAGGCAGTTGATGGAGGTCATTTTGGTTGATCAATAACTCCTCGAGATTTGTGCAGTTGGCGATAGCGGGATCCACTCGGGTGAGGAGATCGTAGCCGAGATTTCGGTCTCCGTAGCAATGGAGTATTCGGAGCTCAGTGAGTTGGCCAATGTCAGCGGTTATTTCGTGGATGCCCCCCTCCTGGATGTAGAGCTCGATGATGCGCCCGCTGGCGTTTTTAACCGCAACGCTCTCGACGGTTCGGCCTGCGCCGTTGGCAGTTAGTAGTGACGCAACGGCGACATGGTCCTTGCCTGCTTGATAGAGAATATTGGGATCAGCGGCTTGGTTGAAAAGAGTCAACTCATCGATTTCCCCTGCGAAGGTAAGCGCGTTGCCCCAAGGCTCTTTGCCCATATAGATGCCCTGGCTGGAGTTGGCGACTGGGCCCGTCATTGCGATCTCTTTTACCACTAAGCCATCAACGGAAAGCGTGAGGATAGAACCATTGTAAGTCATGCAGTAATGATGCCAGAGGGTGTCATTAATGGCAGGGACATTGACAGAAAATGCAGTTTGGGCACCTGTTTGATTGAAGAGGTAACCTTTGATATCGTCGTTGATTATATTGAGGTCAAAGGCGAGGTGTTTTTTGAGCAGCCAACCACCAATGTCCGCATGTGCCTTTTTTGCCCAGACGGAAACAGTGAGACCGCTACCGCCATCATGAGCGGTGTTATCCGCAATGAGAACATAAGGACCTGTTGAGGTGCCATTAGAGGTCAGACCTTTACCGATGAAGCCATTGGTATAGGCATCGCTGCCATCTTTCCAAGAAGCGCTGCTCCCCATGTCATCCAAAAGATTTCCATCGAAGGACCAATGTGCGACCGGGATAGGAATTTCGGGAGGTGTGAACCGGTAGCTGGTTTGTTCTTCGCCAGCCATTTGGTTTGGACTTGAGGCATTATCGAGAAGGCCACTGACCGTAACGGTGTATATGGTGTTCGCCGTCATCTCGCTGGTGGTTAAGGTCAGGTTCCTGCCGTTTAGGAGTGCGGAAATAACGGTTAATCCATTGATTTTGTAGTTTGCCGGATTGCTCGCGCTAGCGGCTTCCAATGGTTCGGAAAACTCGAGAACGACGCGGGTTGCTTCCTCGGTGTCGAAGGCCTGAACAAGAGAGGGAGGCGTGTGGTCGGAGAGGGTTTGTCCGCTAGCTGCAGCGGATTCTTCGGAATGAATACCACTGGAGCTTACGGCAACGATGCGATAATCATAGAAAGTGTTCTCAGTAAGGCCCGTATCGGTGAAGGAAGTTACGGCACTGGTTCCAACAAGTTTACCCCCGCGGAGGATACGGTAGAACCCAATGGACCCCTCAGGGATGGTCGGGGCGGTCCAAGTAATATCGAGTGTACTCTCGGAGGGAGTGCTTACGGTAACACCGGTTGGTGGATCGAACGGGGTTTCTTCTGTGGAGAAGAAGAGTTCTTTAAGCATGACAAGAAATCCCTTGGCCATGGCTTCTTCGCCGGCAGGTGTATTCGGATGAACGCCCGCGGGATCATTCGTATAGTCGGGATGGATACTTTTGGCTGCTTCCTCATCTTTGCTGAGAATAGCGGCTAAATCGTAAAGAGGAGCGACGCCACGGTAGCGAGCCTTGATGAGTTCGTTGAACTCAAATGAAGATTGATTTTCGGAGGGCTTGATCGTTCCGTCCATGTACCCAGCGCAAACATAGATGAATTTGATATGAGGGAAGTCTGCTTGCATGGCATCCATCCGTTCGGTATAGGAATTGAACATGCTTGGGAGGGCGTAGTGGAAATAGATGATAACCACATCGACTTTACTACTGAAATTCCAAGGAGCTTCGCGGAGGAGACGTTCTGTTTCGTTGATACGTAGGCTGTGTGGCCAATAAGAAGCGAGAAAGTGAACGAAGTTGTAATTTTCGAAATCGTTTGCGGGAATAATACTGAGGTCTCCTCCGGAGCGGTAAACATCATGAAGGACCCACGCATTGAGGATGTTATATTGGCTGGGTAGGGCATTGAGGCCGTCGCGTAAATTGAGACCAAAGGAGCGGCTGGCAAAGAGAATTTTCTTGGTGCGGAGCTCGTTCATTTGTTCCGTAGTGATGTCATCAAAACGACCGAGAGCTTCAGCAGAGCCCACGTATGGAGCGCCTTTTGTGGTCGAAGCGAGGAGGAGCGCATAGAGGAACATGTAGATGAACGCGTACGGGCGGAGGAGGGGGAGGAGAAATATCATGATGAGATCGGGGAGGAGTGGGGAGGCGAGATCGATAAACGAAGCGATGGCAACAGGAGGTGATCCGAGCTGTAACTTGAGGATTGTCACTTTATTTTCAGGAGAAGAGCAAGACGCTTCCTTCAGGTTGCTGGGATAATGAAATATATATTAATATATAGAAATTCGAATTGAATCCTAGCCCAATAGCCGGAAGTTCATCATTTTAGGGACGCTTTACGGGTATAAAGTTTTCAGGTATCGTGCATTATTTCCCAATTTTCATCGAAGTAAAAAAATGAAATTATATATAGTAAACTTGAGAAAGAGAAGATTGGACGTATGTTTTTACTTGTATTGAGGAATCCAACGGGTAGCTCTTGAATTTCCCTTAAATCCTCGAACCTCTCCCTATGATGAAAAAATCGCTTCTTCCTTTTATTTTGAGTAGCCTGTTTGTAGGTGCTACGATAACCCAAGCCGCCGATTATTATGTCGACCCTAGTACGGGGAGTATGGCGAATAATGGCAGCGAAAATGCACCGTGGAGTACGCTTCAAGCGGTGTTTAGTAGTAATAAAACGTTTGTGGGCGGCGATGTGATTCATCTGCTGACGGGCAATCATGGTACACCTACGGTGAAAGGTCAGAACGGCTCGGATGTTTTTATTCAAGCGGCGGAAGGCAATTGGCCACAAGTGAGTCAATTGACGGTGAATGGCGGGCAGCGGTGGGTGATTTCGGGGTTGACGGTGTCACCGGAAGTTGCCGGAACGTTTTCCGGTGGGACGCTGGTGTCGATTAATAGTTCGAGCCGTTATATTACGCTGGAGCATTGTCGTGTTTATTTTGCGCATTCGGTTGAAGATTGGACGGTTGACGAGGTGCTTTCTCGGTTTGGAACAGGAATCAGTTGTTCTGCACCCGATTCGATTATTCGAAAGAACCATGTTTACAACACGAACTATTCGATCGAACTTCGGGCAAGTGGGAATCGGACGGTTATCAGTGAGAATTTTATAGAGGATATTGCGGGGGATGCCATTCGGGTATTGGCCGATGATGCGGTTGTTGAATACAACTGGATGCAGAATTGGTATGGGCTTAATACTCATCATGACGATGCGATCCAATCATGGTCCGGTGGCAGCGGGGGTGTTCCCGTGGGAACGTCGGTTGTTCGCGGGGTGATTATTCGGGGCAATGTTGCCATCGATGCGACGAGTGATGATCGATTGTTTCCGGTGACTTACGGAGTGCAGGGCTTGGGGCTTTTTGACGGTTTTTTTGAAGACTGGGTGTTGGAGAATAACGTGATCATCACAGATATGTGGCACGGGATTACCTTTTTGGGAGCTCGAAATTGTCGTATTGTGAATAACACGGTTGTCTATGGCCCCTATTCTTCGCAAGGTCGGGTTCCATGGATTACGGTGGGTAATCACAAAAACGGAACCGCCTCGACCGGGAATATTGTTCGCAATAATTTGGCTACAGACATGTCCACGTTAGTGGGGACCGAGGCGAGTAATAATGTAGAAATATCTGCTTTTTCATATAACTTTGTCGATTATAGCCACTTTGATCTGCATTTGTTGCTAGGCAGAGCGAATCAGGCAATCAATCTGGGAACGGCCACGGATGCGGCTACTCTGGATCGGGACAAAAATACACGGACGGCACCGATTGATATAGGTGCGTATGAAAGTGGTTCCAGAGATCCATTACTTCCAGTAAGTAATGCGGGAGCGGATCAAGTGGTGGGGACGGCGGATGTCGCTGCCGGAGGTACTGTACATTTGGATGGAAGTACTTCAACCGCAGCGAGTGGCGCGACGATCACCCGTTATGAATGGTCGGTTCAGGGCTGGAAGCTGGGTGAAGGCAAAACGCTGGCAGTGAACTTGCCCGTAGGCCGTTATCGAATTGAATTGACGGTGACGGATGGAGCCGAGCGCTCCAGTCGTGATGAGTTGTCGGTTATGGTCAAAGAAATGGCAGTAGTGGAGACGGATCGTTATATCGATTGGATGGGATATATTTGGGCGGATGAAACGCTGACTAAAGACACTTTTGCTTGGGTTTATCACATTCATCACGCGTGGATATTTTTGGATGGAAATACCGATACGACATTATGGTTTTTTGACCGGAAAATGGGTTGGATGTGGGCATCGGAGAATTCCTATCCGTTCATCTATAGCTATCAATATGGCGCATGGTTGTACTATTATAATGAGAGTAAAAATCCGCGGTGGTTCGTCAATATGTCGGACCCCTCACGGACACCGTTCACGGACGCGGACTAATCTGAATTTCATGTGTTGTATCCGTTCCGGTACCGCTGGAAAAAGAGGATAAGAGAGAGCGGTTGATCGTGGCGTTGGATTTTATTTTTAGTCACGAAAAGAGGCGAAGTGTGGTATTTGGGAGTGAAGTAGGAAAAGTCGTGATTCGATATTACTGTTTTGATGGATGGTAATCAGGAAATGCTGTGCTGAAAGGGAGTCTAAAGTGCTCAGAGTAAGGTTGCCGATGTACACGGATGGCCGTGGATTTTTTTGAATGACCCATTGAGTTGAGGGTTGATAAATTAGAGTGGCGGATCGTTTGGTTATAGGTTAGCTCTGTGGTTTCCTTCTTGAGATATTCTTTATTCGAATGGTGAGCGTTGCTTTTACAGTTGATTGGTGGAGGGTCGGGATGGTCTGGGCTTTGGGTTTTTTGTTTCCAGTGGTTGGATTGGGGCAATTGGTTCGAGAGGCGAACACATCGATAACCTTACCAGCTGCCTTGCCTGTGGCTACGGGTTACAGCACGGAGAATGCGTTGAATGGGATTACCTTTAACGGCCCGATTGTGGTGACTTCGGTGCCGGGGGAAACGCAGCGGCTTTTTGTGGCTGAGCGTGGAGGGACGATTCAGTTGGTGGATTTTGAGGGCGAATTGCCGGAGAAATCGCTTTATCTGAATTTGTCTTCGATCCTGGAGGTTGGAGAGTCATTGCGCAATAACGGCGAAAGTGGATTGCTCAGTTTGGTGTTTCATCCGGATTTTTCGAAAAACGGGAAATTGTTTGTCTATTACAGCGTGGATGTGCGGGAAGGTGGACCGACCCGATTATTTCAGCGACTTCATCGGATAACGATTTCGAGTCCGCAGGCGAAAGTTCCTACGATTGAGAGTCATACCCCGCTGTTAACGATTCGGGATCGGGCAGGAAATCATAATGGAGGTGATCTTCATTTTGGGCCGGATGGTTATTTATATCTTTCGCTAGGGGACGAAGGCGGGGGGAATGACCAATTTGATAATTCCCGGTATATTACCCAACGATTTGATTTACCGGGGACGAGTAATCGGGTGATGCGAACGGGTTTTTGGGGAAAGTTATTGCGTCTGGATGTCGATGGTCGGGCCAGTAGTGTGGAACCGAATCCACATATGCAGGATTCAAGGGTATTCCCTTCTGCGGTACATTCGGGAACGTATTGGATTCCTTCGGACAATCCCTTCATCGGGATTAGTGAATGGAATGGAGAAGTGATTGATCCGAAAGATGTGCGGACGGAGATATGGGCTACGGGATTGCGGAATCCATTCCGATGGTCGTTCGATATGCCGACGGGTCGGGCATTTTTGCTGGATGTCGGTCAGGCGGCTTATGAGGAAGTGAACTTGATTACATCAGGAGGGGATTATGGATGGTCCTGGCGTGAAGGACTCCATGGATTCGGGTCGGGGCCGAGTCCGCAAAATCCACCAGTGAGCGGATTTGAGCCAGTGGATCCTATTTTCGAATATGATCATTCGAACGATTGGCAAGGGAACGATGCGGTGATTTATGGTTTCTCGGGGACGGGAGGGGTGGTTTCTCGGGGCGCTCGTTTGCCCGAGCTTCATGGCGCGTATCTGTTTGCAGACTACGTATCGGGGATCATTGCGGCGTTGCGGGAGGTCGATGGTATTTGGGTTGGGGAACGATTGGCGATGGACGATGCGATTGCCGATTTTGGCATCGATCCGCGTAATGGAGATGTCTTGTTTGCTGATATTGTTGCGGGGACGGTCAAGCGATTGGTTCGTTCAGGTACCTCAGGAGCGGCACCTCCGGATCGGTTGTCCGCCTTAGGTGTGTTTTCGGATCTGGAGTTATTAACGCCGGAGTCAGGAATTGTTCCCTATGAACCCAATGTATCGTTTTGGAGTGACCATGCGGACAAGCGCCGCTGGTTTGCTTTGCCGAATTTAACGGATACGATTGAATATCATCGGGATGCGAATTGGAAGTTCCCTGCTGGAATGGTTTGGATCAAGCATTTTGACATCGAGACAACCCGGGGCGATCCGACCACGGCGCGCAAATTGGAAACCCGCGTACTCGTAAAAACGGATGCCGCTGTTTATGGCCTTTCTTATCGGTGGCGGGACGATCAGACGGATGCGGATCTGGTGGGCGAAGAAGGGATGGGTGAATCGATTTCAGTGATTGAGGAAGGGAAGGTTCGTGAGCAGGTATGGAGATTCCCTGGACGGGGAGAGTGCTTAACCTGTCACACTCCGGCGGGTGGCTATGGGCTATCCTTCAATACTCGGCAATTGGCGCGTTCGCAGGTGTATGGAGGCGTCGAGGTTTCTCAGATTGGAGCGCTTGCGGATGCGGGCTACCTAGACACGGTCCCGGTGAGTCCGGAATCACTACCCGGATTTGCACCGTTGGACGACGCGACTCAGAGTTTGGAATGGCGGGCGCGCTCATATCTTGCGGTTAATTGTGCTCAATGCCATCAGCCGGGTGGAACGGGAATCGGAGATTGGGATGCATGGGGAAGCATTCGGACAGAAGAAAGCAAGATGGTCGAAGGTTCATTAATGAATGACTTAGGGGATCTTCAAAATCGATTGCTTGCGCGGGGAGATCCAGAGCACTCAGTCATTTTACAACGGTTGATCGGAGCTTCTGGACAACGGATGCCGCCACTCGGTTCGAATGAAATCGACAGTGGGGCTATTGAGTTGTTGACGGAGTGGATTTCGCGAGAGCTCCCTGATTGGGAAGGTTTTTTGGAATGGAGGGAGCGGCATTTTGGCGATTTATTACCGGAGGAAAGTGGAGCAGAGTGGGATCCAGATGGAGATGGAAATGACAACCGCACTGAATTTTTGCTGGGAACGAATCCGCAGCAAATGGATCGGCTCTGGGGGATTGGATGGGAGATTACGTCCGAATTGGGGTTCCGTTTTGTTCAGCCGCCTAATCGGGCTGTCTGGCTTGAATTCAGTGCGGATATGGGCTTGAATTCATGGGCCGTTTGGGAAGGGATGGGAAATCGGATCGATTTTCCAGCAGAAGGAAAGGAACGGGTTCTGGAGATCCCTGATCCTTCTGAATCTTCGCTTTTTTTCCGATTACGCTTGGAGAAACCGTGAGTTTGCGATGGGAGTAATATTGAAAAAAGACGATAATTGATTTGGGAAAATAAGTGCATGAGGTATTTATTGAATATGATGAAAAGAAGCTTATATGTATGGATCGTTTTCGGATTGTTGGTTGGAATGATTCGGGCGGAGGAGCAGGTTGCGCAAGTGTTTGAGGTCGGGGTTGCTCTGGAGGATGGGCTCGGGGTTGATTTTACCCGAGCGAATGGCGAGATTTTGAATCTGCGCATCGTTGAGGATCATTTTGTTTGTTTGGTTTTGGATGCGGATCGAGTGATGCTGGAGCCCTTGATGGAGAAAATCGTGGTTCGCGGGGAGGAGCTCCAGAATAAAACGAATAAGTTGCATTTGGTCCTTACGCGAGCAGGCGGGCCGTCCTTGACGCATCCCCGACGGATTCCACCGCCCCAGGTATTTTGGCTTCAGTTGGTTGTTTTGGATGGAACCGATGCCTCAGAGGTCTTGCCTCGCACGCAATTTCGCCCCTAATTAGTGAGTATGCGTGATTATTTACAGAAATGGTTGTTTTTGATCCCGGGGGTTTTTCTGGCGGCTTGGGCTGTGGATGGCATCGTCTATAAAGATTGGCCGACGTTGATTTTTGTGGCGGGGGTCTTAGCGGGTTTGAATTTGATTGTCCGCCCCTTACTCATCCTGTTCGCATTGCCTTTTGTTGTGTTTACGATGGGGTTGGGGATTTTTCTGATCAATGGGCTCTTGCTGATGTTAGCGGGCAATTTGGTCAGTGGGTTTGACGTGCGTTCTTATGGTGCGGCTTTTTTTGGGTCATTGATTGTTAGTCTAGTTTCGTTCATGGTGAATGTGGTTTTTGGTGGAAAACCTGGGATGAAGGTGAACGTCAATATGAACGAAAAGATGGAGCGTGGTGCCGGACAGAAACGGAATTCAGAGATCGCAAGTAAGGATGATGACGTGATTGATGTCTAAACGGAAGTTAGCCGATACTGATTACGCAAGAGCTTGATATAGAGCATCCTAATTCAAGTCCACTAGTACGCCTACTGGCTACACGGGACAATCTGAGGTTTAATGTTGAGGAGTTCGAAAACTT
>Ga0115559_1002050_pt1 | contig 13116 bp, 13 predicted proteins | sample COGITO_mtgs_1105_3_FD_87281 | JGI IMG/M metagenome (GOLD analysis project Ga0115559, IMG submission 87281) | Pelagic marine microbial communities from North Sea - COGITO_mtgs_110506 | ecosystem: Environmental > Aquatic > Marine > Epipelagic | place: Germany:Helgoland, sampling site Kabeltonne... | reverse complement strand
TTCTTTGTTTCTTCATATCCTAACTGAGTTAAATCTTGATATTTGAACGTTTTTGTGTCCTTAAAATCTTCTTTAGAGAAGAGCCCTGAATTATCTACAAAAACAATATTCTTAACTGTTTCACTGTTTTTTTTACTTAAAAAAAAGACCACGGCTCCGATTCCAACCATTAATAGTGGACTCAAAAATGTCATAATGATAAACGATTTATTACGCACTTTTGCAATAAACTCTCTCTGAATAATTAATTTTAACTTGCTCATCTGATTAACTATTTTTGTTTACTGCCTGAATAAAAATATCGTTTGCATCGGGTACCACTTCAACGAAATGTTGCACATGACCTTGAGAGGAAAGATAAGAGAGCAACTCATTTGTTGATGCTTTCCCGTTTACCTTTATATTTAGCTTTAATCCTTCATTTAATAATTTAAAATCGGCTTTAGAAACTTCAAATTTTTCTTTCAATTTAGACTCTACTTCTTTTGGATTTGCTGTATCTAATCCAATTTGAAATGTATTCGAGCTATATTCTCTTTTAATATCCTCTAGTTTTCCTTTTAAGATCATGTTTGATTTATCAATCAAAGCGATATCATCACACATCTCTTCAACAGATTCCATTCTATGTGTTGAAAAAATGACGGTTGCACCTTCATCTCTTAATTGTAAAATTTCTTTGGCAATTAGTTGCGCATTAATGGGATCGAAACCAGAGAAAGGTTCATCAAATATTAACAGCTTAGGCTGATGCATCACCGTAACAATAAACTGTACTTTTTGCGCCATCCCTTTAGAAAGCTCTTGTATTTTCTTGTTCCACCAAGCATAGATATCGAACTTTTCGAACCAGTACTTTAAGCGATCTTTCGCTTCCTTTTTACTCAACCCTTTCAATTGAGCGAGATACATACACTGTTCTCCAACCTTCATGCTTTTATACAAACCTCTTTCTTCAGGTAAATAACCAATATCAGCAATATGCTTAGGGTGCAATTCTTCTCCATCTAAAATAATAGAACCGCTATCAGGCATTGTAATCTGATTGATAATTCGGATTAAAGAAGTCTTTCCTGCTCCATTGGGGCCTAACAACCCGAAAACACTTCCTTTTGGAACTTTAAATGATACATCATTCAACGCAGTGAAATCTCCGTAGGTTTTCACCACATTATTAATTTCTAATAAATTACCCATATGTATTGATTGATTTATAGCAAATCGAGTGTCGCAAATTTACTCAATTTACAAACATTAGATGCAAAAATAGATAGGATGTTACATTCATTTTACTATGCATGCATAATTTTTTCTTAATTTACTATGCGTGCATAATAAATTTTTCTATCTTTGACGCAATGGACAAAAATAAATCAATAGATCATCAATTAAGAGCTACTTGGCAAGCCGTTGCAAAGTTGTATAACGAACGTGCCGCAAAGCATGATAGCACAATGGCAACAGCTTTTGTACTCTTAAATATTGATTATGAAAACGGAACTCCTTCTACAGCATTAGGCCCTTTAATGGGAATGGAACCAACCAGTCTTTCAAGAATTTTGAAGAATATGGAAGACAAAGGAGCTATTTCTAGAGAGAAAAATCCTGAAGATGGAAGAAGTGTTATTATTAGATTAACGGATTACGGAAAGCAAATGAGAGAAGTCTCTAGACAATCTGTAATCATATTTAATGATGCTATTCGATCTAACGTAACAGACGAAGAAATGGAAGCTTTTTTTAAAGTGACCTCAACCATAAACAAACTCATTGCAGACAAAATGATTTATCAAGAAGATAAAATCAACAAGAAAGCTGTGTAAACAAACTAAAAACAAATGACTAGAAGAATTAAAAAAGTAGCAATCATCGGTTCCGGGATTATGGGAAGCGGTATCGCTTGTCACTTTGCCAACATTGGTGTAGAAGTTCTTTTATTGGATATTGTTCCAAGAGAATTAAATGATAAAGAAAAGGCAAAAGGACTTACTTTAGAAGATAAGGTGGTTCGCAATAGATTGGTCAATGAAGCTTTAATGACTTCATTAAAATCGAAGCCCTCTCCTATTTACTCGCAAAAATTTGCTGAGAGAATCACTACAGGTAATATTGATGATGATTTACAGAAAATCAAAGATGTAGATTGGGTAATGGAAGTTGTTGTTGAACGTTTAGACATCAAACAACAAGTTTTTGAAAAAATAGAGAAATTCAGAACTCCTGGAACATTGATTACTTCCAATACCTCTGGAATTCCTATTAAGTTCATGAATGAAGGAAGAAGTGAAGACTTTCAAAAGCACTTCGCTGTAACTCACTTCTTTAATCCACCTAGATATTTAAAATTATTTGAAGTAGTTCCTGGACCACAATGCAAACAAGAGGTTACCGATTTCTTAATGATGTACGGTGATAAATTCTTAGGAAAGACTTCAGTTTTAGCAAAAGATACTCCTGCTTTTATTGGAAATAGAATTGGAATCTTCGGAATTATGAGTTTATTCCATGTCGTTAAAGGAATGGGATTAACTATTGAAGAAGTTGATAAGCTAACTGGACCTGTCATTGGTCGGCCAAAGTCAGCAACCTTCAGAACCATTGATGTTGTTGGATTGGACACGTTAGTTCATACTGCAAATGGTGTGAAAGATAACTGTCCGAATGACGAAATGAAAGAGCAGTTTGTAATTCCAGATTTTGTAAATACAATGATGGAGAACAAATGGTTGGGAAGCAAAACAAAACAAGGTTTCTATAAAATGACCAAAGATGCTAATGGTAAAAGAGAAATCTTATCATTAGACTTAAACACTTTAGAATATCGTCCAAAACAAAGAGCAAAATTTGCAACACTAGAATTGACAAAAACGATTGACAATGTAATTGATCGATTTAAAGTTTTAGTTGGTGGGAAAGACAAAGCCGGAGAGTTCTATAGAAAGAGTTTCTCAGCAATGTTTGCTTATGTACAAAATAGAATTCCAGAAATATCTGATGAAATCTATAGAATTGATGATGCCTTAAAAGCTGGATTCGGTTGGGAGAATGGTCCTTTTGAAATCTGGGATGCAATTGGGGTTGAAAAAGGAATCGAATTGATGAAAGCTGAAGGAAAAGAACCTGCAGCATGGGTGTTAGAAATGGTAGCATCAGGATCAACCTCTTTTTATTCTATAAAAGAAGGAGCTACCTATTATTATGATATCCCTTCAAAATCACAAACAAAGAAACCAGGTCAAGATGCATTTATCATCTTAAACAATATTAGAGAATCAAAAGCAGTCTTTAAAAATTCTGGAGTTGTTGTAGAAGACTTAGGAGATGGAATTTTAAATGTAGAATTCCAATCAAAAATGAATACAATCGGGGGAGATGTATTGGCCGGATTAAATACGGCTATAGACATGGCAGAAAAAGATTACCAAGGACTTGTCGTTGGTAATCAAGCTGCCAATTTCTCAGTCGGTGCCAATATAGGAATGATTTTCATGATGGCCGTTGAGCAAGAATATGACGAGTTAAATTATGCTATCAAATATTTCCAAGACACGATGATGCGTATGCGTTATTCTTCGATACCAACAATTGCTGCTCCACATGGAATGGCTTTAGGTGGTGGTTGTGAAATTTCTTTGCATGCAGATAAAGTTGTCGCAGCAGCAGAAACCTATATGGGATTAGTAGAATTTGGAGTTGGCGTGATTCCTGGTGGTGGTGGTTCTAAAGAGATGGCCTTAAGAGCATCCGATTTATTCCACAAAGGAGATGTTCAACTAAACGTTTTACAAGAACATTTCTTAACCATTGGAATGGCAAAAGTAGCAACTTCTGCATACGAAGCCTTTGATTTAGGATTACTTCAAAAAGGAAAAGATGTAGTTGTTGTCAATAAAGACAGACAAATTGCACAGGCTAAGAAACACGCTTTATTAATGGCGGAAGCTGGATATACACAACCAGCAGCACGTAAAGATGTGTTAGTCTTAGGGAAACAAGCGTTGGGAATGTTCTTAGTAGGAACAGATTCTATGGAAGCAAGTCACTATATCTCGGAACACGATAAGAAAATCGCAAACAAATTAGCCTATGTAATGGCTGGAGGAGATTTATCAGAACCTACCAAAGTTACCGAACAGTACCTTTTGGATATCGAGCGTGAAGCATTTTTAAGTTTAACAACAGAACGTAAAACTTTAGAACGTATTCAGCATATGTTAAAAACTGGTAAACCATTGCGTAATTAGAAACAAGAACCAAGATGAAAGAATAAAGATCAAAAGTCTTGTCTCTTGATTCTTGACTCTAAAAATCTTAAAAACATGAAAACAGCATATATAGTAAAAGGATATAGAACAGCCGTTGGAAAAGCTCCAAAAGGATTGTTTCGTTTCAAAAGAACAGATGAATTGGCAGCTGAAACTATTCAGCATATGATGAAAGAATTACCTCAGCTAGATGTAAAACGAATTGATGATGTGATTGTAGGAAATGCGATGCCAGAAGGTTCTCAAGGATTGAATATGGCACGATTAATCTCATTAATGGGATTGGATACTGTAGATGTTCCTGGAGTTACAGTCAATCGATTCTGTTCATCAGGAATAGAAACCATTGCGATGGCAACAGCTAAGATTCAAGCAGGAATGGCAGATTGTATTATCGCAGGTGGTGCAGAAAGCATGAGTGCAGTTCCGATGACAGGATATAAACCTGAGTTAAATTATGATACCGTAAAAGCGGGTCATGAAGATTATTACTGGGGAATGGGTAATACTGCAGAAGCGGTAGCCAATCAATTTAAAGTATCTAGAGAAGATCAAGATGAGTTTGCATATCATTCACATATGAAAGCATTGAGAGCACAAGCTGAAAATCGTTTTCAAGATCAAATCGTTCCTATTACGGTGAACCAAATATTCTTAGATGCCAAAGGTAAAAAAGCAACTAAAAGCTATATCGTAAACAAAGACGAAGGACCAAGAGCAGGAACAAGCAAAGAAGCATTAGCAAAACTACGTGCAGTATTTGCTGCTGGAGGAAGTGTAACTGCGGGAAACTCATCTCAAATGAGTGATGGCGCAGCATTTGTAATGATTATGAGTGAAGACATGGTGAAAGAATTAAACCTTGAGCCAATTGCAAGAATGGTGAACTATGCTGCGGCAGGAGTAGAACCAAGAATCATGGGAATCGGACCAGTAGCTGCAATTCCAAAAGCATTGAAGCAAGCAGGATTGAAACAAATCGATATTGATCTAATCGAATTAAATGAAGCATTTGCTTCTCAATCATTAACCGTCATTAGAGAATTAGATTTAAATCAAGAAATCGTAAATGTAAATGGTGGGGCAATTGCTTTAGGGCACCCTTTAGGATGTACAGGAGCAAAACTTTCTGTGCAACTATTTGACGAAATGCGCAAAAGAGATATGAAGAACAAATATGGTATGGTTACTATGTGTGTTGGAACTGGACAAGGTGCCGCGGGAATTTTTGAATTCCTTAATTAGAATTGAGATATTAGATTTGAGTATTCAGAGATATGCATAAAATAGAAGATTTAAAAATATGGCAAAAGTCAATTATATTGACAAAAGCAGTCTACCTTCTAGCTTCTGAATTACCTTCTGATGAAAGATTTGGCATTATATCTCAAATAAAAAGAAGTGCAGTTTCTATTCCTTCAAATATAGCCGAAGGAGCAGGAAGAAATTCTCAAAAAGAATTTAAACACTTTCTAGCAATAGCTAATGGCTCATCATATGAATTACAAACACAATTAATTCTATTAATAGAATTAAATTTAACAAACAAAAATAAAATACAACCTGTAATTGAGTTGTGTATTGAAATACAAAAAATGAATTATTCTTTTCAAAAAAGACTCTAATCTCAATACTCACTTCTCAATACTCAATACTAATACCAATGGAAGCAACAAGCAAAGAAATTTTACGCGGAGGACAATTTTTAGTAAAAGAAACAAAATGTGAGGACATCTTTACTCCTGAAGATTTTTCTGAAGAGCAAGAAATGATGAGAGATGCGGTAAAGGAATTTAACGATCGTGAGATCATTCCACATAAAGACCGTTTCGAGAAGAAAGATTTCGCTCTAACTGAAGAGGTAATGAAAAAAGCTGGAGAATTAGGTTTCTTAGGTGTTTCAGTTCCTGAAGAATATGGCGGATTAGGAATGGGATTTGTTTCTACAATGTTGGTTTGTGAATATATTTCTAGTGGAACGGGTTCTTTTAGTACTGCTTTTGGAGCACATACTGGAATTGGAACCATGCCAATTACGCTATATGGAAACGAAGAGCAAAAGAAAAAATACGTGCCAAAGCTAGCAACTGGTGAATGGATGGGGGCTTATTGTTTGACTGAACCAACTGCTGGTTCTGATGCAAACTCTGGAAAAACGACAGCTACCTTAACTGAAGATGGGAAAGCTTATAAGATTAACGGACAAAAAATGTGGATTTCAAATGCAGGTTTTTGTGATGTTATGATCGTATTTGCAAGAATTGAAGACGATAAAAACATTACCGGTTTTATTATTGAAAATGATCCAGCTAACGGAATTACCATGGGTGAAGAAGAGCATAAATTAGGAATTCGTTCTTCCTCTACTCGTCAGGTATTTTATAGTGATACTGTTGTTCCTGTTGAAAATATGTTATCTGTACGAGGTGGTGGATTTAAGATTGCCATGAATGCCTTAAACGTTGGACGTATCAAATTAGCAGGTGCTTGTTTAGATTCACAAAGAAAAATCTTAGATCACGCTGTACAATATGCTACAGAACGTAAACAATTCAAAACTCCGATTGCAGATTTTGGAGCTATCAAAGCAAAATTAGCTGAAATGGCAACCAACTGTTATGCCGGTGAATCTGCAAGTTATAGAGCTGCGAAAAATATTGAAGATAGAATAAATGCTCGATTGGCAAATGGAAATTCTCATAGCGAAGCTGAATTAAAAGGTGTTGAAGAATATGCAATTGAATGTTCTATTTTAAAAGTAGCAGTTTCTGAAGATGTACAAAATTGTGCAGATGAAGGAATTCAAATCTTTGGAGGAATGGGATTCTCTGAAGAAACTCCTATGGAGGCTGCATGGAGAGATGCTCGTATTGCTAGGATTTATGAAGGAACAAATGAAATAAACAGAATGTTATCTGTAGGAATGTTGGTAAAGAAAGCCATGAAAGGTCATGTTGACTTATTAAATCCTGCAATGGCAGTTTCTGAAGAACTAATGGGAATTCCTTCATTTGATACTCCTGATTATTCTGAACTATTTGCAGAAGAAAAAGAGATGATTGCCAAACTAAAGAAAGTATTTTTAATGGTAGCAGGATCTGCTGTTCAGAAATTCGGTCCAGATATTGAAGAGCATCAACAATTGTTAATGGCAGCTTCTAACATCTTAATCGAGATTTACATGGCTGAATCTACCATTTTAAGAACTGAAAAGAACGCAAAACGTTTTGGAGAAGATGCACAGGCTGAACAAATTGCCATGGCTAAATTATATCTTTACAATGCTGTAGACATTATTAATAAAAACGGAAAAGAAGGAATTATTTCTTTAGCTGAAGGTGATGAACAACGTATGATGTTAATGGGCTTAAAACGTTTTACAAAATACACCAATCACCCTAATGTGGTTGCATTAAGAAACATGATCGCTGAGAAAGTCAAAGCTGAAAACAGTTACTGCTTTTAAAAACACTAAAAATTTTCTTCAACTTAATAGGTTTTAGAATTTAGTTGTTTGTTTAAACCGTCCCAATTGGGACGGTTTTTTTTGTGGTTCATTTTTAAGGTGTATTTTTAGCCCTTAAACACCTTATTTATGAAATCCAGAATATTTTTTGCGTCAATACTTTTTGCTGTTTGTTCATTGTCTTCTTGTCAGACAAAAGAAGAAGTCACCATCAACAAAGAAACTTTATTAGCAAACCTAAAAGAATTATCTAGCGATGCTTATGCTGGTCGTGGTTTCTCAAAACCTGGAAATTACAAAGCGCAAAAATTCATTGCTTCTAAATTCAAAGAACTTGGTTTAGAAACCTATTTAGAATCTGGATATATCCAAGAGTTTAATCATACATTTTCAGGAAGATGGAGACAACGTTTGTTCCCTGTAAAAGAGGCTACCAAAGATTTTTCGAATGTTCCTGACACGACTGTTGTTGGTGGAAATGTAATTGGAATGATTAAAGGTCAAACAGACAAAACGATTGTTATTACAGGTCATTTAGACCATTTAGGAATCAGAAACGGAAAAATATACAACGGTGCTGATGATGATGCTTCTGGAACTGTTGCTTTGTTTGCTATTGCAGATTATTTTAAAGATAAATCTCCAAAGCATACATTGATTTTTGCTGCTGTAGATGCTGAAGAAATTGGTTCTCATGGTGCAGAATATTTTGCAGCAAATTTTAAAGATGCAAAAGAGAAAATTGCATTGAATGTGAATATGGACATGATTGCTCATAATGATTCCCTTCGGTTGTTTGCTTCAGGAACGCATCATTACCCTCAATTAAAACCGCAATTGGAGACTATTGAGTCTCCGATTACTTTATTATTTGGTCATGATGATAAATCCAACAAAGAACAAGACGATTGGACATTTTCTTCAGACCATAGAATCTTTCACAAGCGTAAAATTCCTTTTATCTATTTTGGCGTAGAAGATCATAAAGATTACCACAAAGATACTGATACCTTTGAAAACATCAATCAAGATTTTTATGCCGAAGCTGTAAAGCTTATTATCCAAGCGATTGAGAATTATGATGGGACTTTAGAATAGAAAGGTATGACATGAACAAAAGAGGCTGCCAATGGCAGCCTTTTTTGTTTTCTCTTGAAATGATTACTTCGACCTAATAATCACATCACCGTTAAAATTCTTAAATAACATCTCAGGACCTCCTCCATTAATAGAACCTTCAATCCATTTTTCTAGTTTCACACGATACGATTTTCCTTTTTCAGATTCTGATTTAGTAACTTTTGGTTTAGAGGCTGTTGAATTCAAATTAAAATCAGTATAAATTTCACCACGATCAGATTTTATTTTAATATTAGCTTTTATTGTTTTTGGAAAGGTAACGTCAATATCACCATTCAAGCTACTAAATGCCATCGCAACATTAGGTGTTACCTTAATAAAATTGACCACAATATCTCCCCTTACTGTATTTGTACTTACAGAACCACTAATGTCTTTTAACGTAATTTTTCCATTAACATTACTAACATCTATTGCTCCATTTACATTTTCTACATAAATATCACCATTATTTACTGTAGAAATTTTCAATGAAAAATTTTTAGGAACTTGTATTTCAAAATCAGCGGTGTTGCTATACATTGAACTTCTTACTCGAACTTCATTGTCATATTCTGTAGCACTAAATTCTAACGAACTGTTTGAGATTTTTTTTAATCCTTCTTTAATTTTTTTAGTATGACTTTTAGAGTCTGCAATTCTAGTTGCTTTAACAATTACTTCATTTCCTGAATAGCCTTTAACTGTGATAGAACCATTAATGATGCTCATTTTTAAAAGCCCTGGTTTAGATGGATTTGTTAAAGGGACTGTAATTGTTTCTTGTGCTGTTAAACTAACTGTAACTAACAGTATAATACTTAAGATTGCTAATTTTATATTTTGTGTTTTCATTTTTTTTGTTTTTTATTTTTTTATGGTTGTATTACCGTTTAATTGATCAAAATGTAGAGGAATAGTTCCTTTGCCTATTTTAAAATGATTTTTTGAATTTATCTTGTACTTTATTTTTCTACCTTTTACTTCTGTTGTTTTACTTAATTTAGGTGTCGTTTTTTCAACATCAAAGTCAGTATAAAAGTCTCCATTCATAGATTTATAGCTAATAGAAACATCTAAGTCATCTTTGAATTTCAAATTAATATCTCCATTTAATGATTTGTACCAGCTTTCTTCTGTAGGATTCTTAGCATAAGTAATATTAATATCTTTATTCAATGCATTCACATCTGTCTGTCCTGCTACATTTGTCATATCAATAGATCCATTAATATTTCTTACAATGAGTAATTTTCCTTGAACGTCTTTTACGGTAATATTTCCTTGATTGATTGTTTTTACATCAATACTTACATTTCTAGGAACTTTCACTTTAAAATCTAATCTATAAGAATACATACGCTTCTTTCTGTGCTTGTAATTTCTTCGAGAGCTGAGGTTGAAGTTGTAGTTGTAGTTAAAAGTGACACGGTACTCGCGATACTCAAAGATTCCTGTTTCCTTATCAAAATGTGAATAAGGAGAATCTAAATACACATAGACTGCATCGTCTTTTGTTGCTGATTTAATACCAATTTCTTTGATTCCTTGTTGCAAATCTTCTTGCGTATCAGCAAATACTGTTTTAATCACTTCAATTTGAATGGTGTTTCCACTATATGCTTCTACATCAATAGAGCCGTTTATATTATCTATGACTAAAATATTATCTAGTGATGACCTTGTAAACTCTAATTCTTTTGTAATCGTTTCTTCTTTTTTGAACTTTTTTTCTTTCCGATTTTGTTGTGCAGAGGTTATTGCTACACATCCAAATATCATGAGAATGCTATATAATTTTATTAATTTCATAATTTTGGGTTTTGATGAATGACTTTGTTTATCTCTGTAAAAAGCGACCTAGGATTTGCCAATTACATCAAATTTTATTTACGTTTAGAACTAAAGAATACTCTGTATGCTTTGTTCCATTTTTTCTTTTGCACTTATATTAACACCTTCTTCTTTAATTAATTTTTGAAAGGATTTTACCGCTTTCTTTTCTTGCAATACCACCATTAAATCTGCCAATTCCATTTGAACCATAGGAGATTTTTGATGAATGATTGATGCTATCAACCCTTCTCGAACTATAGGTATATTTGTATAATTCTTTAAAGCTTCAATTGCTGATAATCTTACATTAACATTATCATCATTATTTAATGTAGAAAACAACGCTTTAATGATAGTTTCCGTTACTGTATTTAACTTAGTTACCTCACTTACAGCTTGCAGTCTTTGATTGGCTGAAGGTTGATCTAACAAGGTTAATACCAATTGAGAACGAACTTCTTGGGTTTCTTGCTGTGCAACTCTAACTGACTCTACAGAAGTTTTATTTCCAAACCCAATGCTATTTCCTACAAAAAACCCAATAGTTAAAATTGCTAATGTGTAAGCTAATTGTTTTGAACGGTTTCCAAAAAGCACATTTTCTATTTTCTGTAGAAGTGATGTTTTTTCTTCAGAAAGTTCTTGTGCATTGAGCATGGTATAAAACTTTACATCCATCGCTGATGTTGGTTCTGGAATTTCTTCATTATCTACATTCCAAAATAATTTTGCACTTTCAAACTCTTTTTGGTATTGAGGATTGTCAATTAAAAACTGATCAAACTCTTGCTGTTGTTTCTCAGTAACATTTCCTGAGAGATAATCAATGATGATTTCTTTAAATTCTGTATATTTCATTGCTATCTATTTTCTAAGGTTAAAAAAATCTCTTTTAAATCGTTTAAAGCTCTGTGCACTTTCATTCTTGCGTTTCCCTCTGTACATCCAATAATTTCGCCTACTTCTTTATATTTTAATTCTTTAAATTTGCTTAACACCAATAATTCTTTCTTTTGTGGTGGTAATAAATTCAACGCTTTTTTTAAGGTTGTCGAATTTTCTAAAACAACAATTTCTTCATCTATTGTTTTTGTTTCACTTAAAGTATAACCAACTTCTTCAATATCTTTATGTTGATGTTTTTTTAGTTTTTTAAATTCGTCATACATTTCGTTTCTTGCTATTTGAAAAATCCAAGTAATAAACTTACTATCTTCAGAAAATGTATGCTTGTATTTTAAAACTCTTATAAAAACATTTTGCACCAAATCTTCACTTAAACCAGCATCTTTATTCATTTTATAAAAAAAACCGAATAATCGTTTTTTATATCTTTCATACAGCAAGCCCAACTTGTGGTTTTCGCCTTCTTTTACCTTTAGCATTAATGCGCTGTCTGATAATGTATTCAAATTCTATTGGTTTGGTTGGTTTACTGAACAGATATACTGCTCTATTTTTAAAACGTCACAAATTAATCAATTTTATTTTCAGAAGATTTTTAGTCTTACTTGAAAAAACAGAGATAATACAATGAAAATTAAAAGAGTATACCATTAAATTATAATTAATTTGAACTATGTGAAATATTATAATCTCTAATATTTTTCAATTTTTTATCAATTAGTTTTTTATTCAGTATAGTACCAGATTTAACAACCATATTAGTAGAATTGATGTTTTTAATATCAGTTAAAGGGTTTTTATTTAAAACAATAAAATCAGCAATATTAGAGCCCATAAAAAAATCCATAATCTATAGTTATATTGGCACTTTTGGTGTAGTTACCTTACGAATTTGGTGACCAATTCTCATTACTATTTTAGGTAAATTATTATTGGCATGTCAAATTATGGCTTGGCTAAGCTGGCTTCCAAATATGATTGCAGCATATTTCATCATTCAAAATGGGAAGAAAGCTGTTATTAATTAAAAAAAATATTCTAACATTAAGTTTTAAAAAGTAAAAACCTTTCACCATAATTCATTTAATATGAATACTTTTGCGCGCAATTTAAAAACTGGAGTATATGAAGCGTATAAAAGAATACAAGAAACTTTTTAAAGTAGAGAGTACAATTAATTTAAAAGAGTTAAAAACTACCTACAGAAGTTTGGTGAAAGAGTGGCATCCAGATAAATTTCAAGATCAAGAAAAAAAGGGAGAAGTAGAAATCGTAAGCACTAAAATTATTGATGGATATCATTTTTTAGTCAGTATAGCACCAGAAACTAAAGAAGCAAATATAGCAGCGTATGCTACTACTATCACAGAATTTAAAGTAGCAGACTGGCATCATAAGAGCATGTTATGTCTTGTCCTGAAATATGGCTACAGGTTAAAATTGAATTTATGCTGTTTTTAAATATACCATATTCGGTGTTTTATAGTCTAAAGATAAATGTAATCTTATTTCATTGTATAAATT
>Ga0115559_1002044_pt1 | contig 13130 bp, 7 predicted proteins | sample COGITO_mtgs_1105_3_FD_87281 | JGI IMG/M metagenome (GOLD analysis project Ga0115559, IMG submission 87281) | Pelagic marine microbial communities from North Sea - COGITO_mtgs_110506 | ecosystem: Environmental > Aquatic > Marine > Epipelagic | place: Germany:Helgoland, sampling site Kabeltonne... | reverse complement strand
TACCAACTGAAATCATTTCGGCAGCCAATCCTCATATTAAATGGTCTAATCTTGATCAAAGAGGATATCTACTTCTAGACGTAAATAAAGATAGGGTTCAAGCAGACTGGATGCTTTGTGAAAGTGTGTTTTCTTCCAATACGGATGTGACCAGAGCAAAAAGCTATTTTGTGAATGATGGTGAAACATTCTTAAATGAGATAAGTGAAGCGTCAGAGAGAGAGGATGAAGCATGTGTTCAATCTCCTGTTTTTGATGAAGACCTGAGTGTTTTTGATATACCCGAAAACAATATCATTATGCTTGGGGTTTACCCCAATCCATTTGAGAAGGAAATAACCATACAATACAATTCCGTTGGCACCGAAAAAATTAAATTTATTATTTCAACCTTTGAAGGAAAAGAAATGAGTTCTTTTGATTTTGAACCAAAAAAAGGATTGAACTATTTAAAAATTGATGGTCAACCCCTTAGTAGAGGAAGTTACATATTGAAAATTGTAGATAGTGGAGGTGTTTTGAGTAAAAAAATCATCAGGTTGTAAATCTCTACCTAAGCAAAGTAACATGACCGGTTAATTCTTTTCTTTCATTTGAGTTTTGGTCATGGTAGGTTATCTTCCAAATATAAACGCCCTCTTGAGCTTGATTCGCATTACCCCCATACGATCCATCCCATCCAAAATCAATATTATTGGACTCAAAAACCTGTTCTCCCCATCGGTTGTATATTTTCATGGAGTAACTAAACATTTGAAAACCAGGAATAACCGTTGGAACAAATTCTTGATTGTGTTCATCTCCATCAGGTGTAAATGTATTCGGGACAAAAACAGTTCCTGTTTCGTTTGATAACAAAGTGATAGAATAGCTGTCGTAACATCCTTCATTATTAAAAGCAGTTAATGTTATTAAATATCCCGCATCATTTACATTGAAATTTTGACTTGGGTTGATTAAATCACTATTTGTTCCGTTGCCAAAATCCCAAAAATAAGAATCTGCATATTCTGAAGTGTTGATAAAGTTAATGGCTTCTTGATCATTAGAAATCACACTCGGATTCATTGAGAATGAGGCAATAGGAGACGGTGTAGCACAAATAGCATCTAAAACACTTGTTGTTTGTTCACATCCCGAAATGCTCGTTAAAACAAGCTCTACATCCACACATCCTTGCTGCACCAATGTAAGCTGACTCGATTGAGAGGTAGAAAAACCAACACCATCTGCCAGCCAATTAGTAGATACATTGGGTATGTCATGAATTAAGTCTACGGTTAATGGTAGGCAACCGATAGTGTCACTTAAAGTTATATTTGGCTCTTGCGTAAATGCATTGCTGATTTCAAAAACAGATGAGGATAATGTACATAATCCTGTTGTTGTCGTTACAATGTAGCTACCTGGCACAGAAACGTTAATACTTTGATTGGTTTCACCAGGAATATCAACCCCATTTAAGCTCCATTGGTAAGTGTCTGCTGAAGTACTAGAAAGCTCAATCGTATTTCCGTTACATAGAGTTGTTGCCCCAGTGGTTGAGGTTATTTCAGTGACAATTTCTGATAGAATAAAGTCTTGTGAGCTTGACGTACAAGATCCGTTAGCTGTCGTTAATTCGAAGTTATCAAACCACAATGAGTATTGAGCCGCTCCCCCCGATAGAACACCAAAGCTATGATTCCCCGGAGTCATTGTTACTGAAAAACAATGTTGAGTCCAAATGGTATTTGTAGGAACCAAAATGTCTGGCCCTACCTGAACACCATCAACAGCCAATGAAAAATGAGAGTTTGCTGTGTTTTGCCCAGATGCCCCTGCTCCTTGCGGACCAGCATACCAAATACAAATATCTACCATTTCTCCTCCTGAAAATGGAAAGGGGTTGGTTTGTATGTTGTCTGCACCAGCATAAAAATACACATATCCAGTGCCATCATGAGCACCTAATGAATTTGTGAAATTAGTCGTGCCTCCAACACATCCTTGATCTCCAACTGTATATATAGGATGAATTCCATCAAATACCTGCCCTGCATCATTTGCACAAATATAATCAGTTGGACTACCACAATTTGTACCAGGACCCAATTCAAAATCCGAATTTGTATTTAAAGGTCCAGAACCTCCTGTTCCTATGGTGGTCGTTACCGCATATGTTCCCGAATTTGTAGCAGTATATGATTGATTGATTGCACCGGGTATATCAACCCCATTTAAGCTCCATTGGTAAGCATCTGCTGGGCTTGATGTTAAATCCAAAGTGCTTCCAGGGCAAAGGATTGTACTATTTCCTGTACTCGTTATTATTGAGACAATCTCAGTAACAGTAAAGTCAATCGACGTAGAAGTGCAGGCGCCAAATAATGTTGTAATGGAATAAATTCCTCCCTCACTAATCGTGTAGGCTTGATTCGTAGCTCCTGGAATATTTACACCATTCAGCATCCATTGATATGTATCTGCTGGAGTAGAAATTAAATCGAACGAATTGCCTGGACAAATAGAGGATTGGCCATTTGATGAGCTTATAACAGGGATTATTTCACTTAAAATAAAGTCTAATGAAGTTAATGAACAAGAGCCATCTATAACAATGACGTTGTAAGTTCCTTCAGCTGTAGCATAATACAACTGATCTATGGCTCCGGGTATGTCAATACCATTTAGTTGCCATTGATAAGCGGTTCCAGTTGATGATGTTAAATCGATTCCTCCTCCACTACAAAATGAGGTATTTCCGCCAGTACTCGATATTGTAGCTGTTAAGAAGCTTAAATTAAAATCAATTGAAGTTGAAGTGCAAGAACCCAATACAGTTGTTACTGTATAAATCCCTTCTTGTGTTGCGTTGTATATTTGATTTGTTGCACCCACAATAATTACTCCGTTTAGTGACCATTGATATGAATCAGCCGGACTACATGTTAAATCTAAAGTACTTCCAGGACACAATGTTGAAGCTCCACCTGCCCCAGTAATTGTAGGTGTAATTTCAGTAATAATAAATTCTAAGGAAGTTACGTTCGTGCAGACGCCCAATGAAACAGTTACCGTGTAGCTGCCTTCTATATTCGCTGTATAAGTTTGATTCGTAGCACCAGGTATATCGATGCCATTCATTGCCCATTGATAGGAGTCGGCAGAACTAGAAGTTAAATCTAATGTGCTTCCTGGACAAATTGTATTCATTCCTCCTCCGCTCGTAATTAAGGGTATTATTTCTGTTAGTGTAAAATCAGAAGAACTTGTCGCGCACGTGCCTATTTGTAATGTTACTGTATAGACTCCTCCTTGATCTGCAGTATATATTTGACCATTTGCATTAAGGATATCTATACCGTTCAAGGACCATTGATAGCTATCACCTGGACTAGATGAAAGGTCTATTGTTGAACCTGAACAAAAACTACTTAAACCATTGCTACTTGTAATTATCGGAATAATGAAATCAACCACATACGCATCCGAAATATCTGTGCATACACCATCTACAATCTCTACAGTATAAGTTCCTGCATCCGAAATGGTCCAGATTTGATTTGTCGCTCCCGAAATCAAGACACCATCTAAGAACCATTGAAAAGAATCGCCAGGGCTTGACAATAAATCAAGTGATCCTCCAGGGCATAAAGTTGAATCCAAAGAATTAGACGAAATACTTGCGTCAAATTCGGTTATTTGAATATCACTAGACAAAACGGAGCATGAGCCAGCCGTAATGTTTAAAGAATATGTGCCAGTTTGATTGGCATAAATTGAATTTTGATTGGCATTACTAATTGGTAATCCATTGTAAAACCATTGATATATATTTGAGGGGTTAGGGTATTGAGAAAAACTCGTCAATAATACACTATCTCCAGGACAGATGACACTATTTCCATCAACAATTACTGAGTCTGAAGTCTCATATACTGTGTATGGAGCAGAGGATGCAGAACATCCATTTAAATCGGTATAAAAAACCTCATAGACTCCAGCAGAATCTACAATAATGGATTGAGACACCTCTCCACTACTCCATAAGTAAGCGCTACCCACAGGTGATTCTAAAATAACCGTAGTTCCAACACAAATGGAAGTATCACTGCCTTGTGTGTCAATTATAGGGTTAGGGATTGAATTAATGATAATTTCTAAAGGAGCTGATTCTCCAATGCATCCATCAATGTTTTCAACGGTGACTGAATATTGACCAGGTGTATTTACAAAAATAGACTGTGTCGTTTCACCATTTGACCATTGTATACTGGTTCCTGGATCTGTTGATAACTCAACAGAGTCACCCGAGCACAATGTTGTGGATCCATTCACCGTGATAAGAGGGACGTAGGTTGGATGTATAGTAAAAGAAGTATAATACGGCTTACTCCACCCACAACAAGATTCACGAACCCGATACCTAATATTATAAACCGTTGGAATTGTGACAACAGGCATAGAAAAACTCGGAGATTGTTCCGTACTCGTTTGAATCGGATTCAATGCATCCACATCATAAATTACCCAATCCCATGCTATCTCCGTGCCCCAAGATATTCCATTAATATTTAAAGTTCCGCCTGAACAAATCGATGTAGGCCCATTAAAAATCATATTTGCGGGTCTAGTATCATCAATAATATGCACCCAGTCTTGATAATTTGCACCACTTGCCTCGATGTCATAAATACCCAGATTACTGTAATAGGTGTAAACTGGATTAGAATTATAAGTGTAGCTTGATATTCCAGGGTTCATATCATCAATTAAAGAAGAGCCATTAAGAATCCAAGGCGCACTTGCCGTGTTAGAAAAGACGACCTCAGAATTAACACAACCTTTTCCATTTATTGGATAATCCATTACAATTGTAGTCGGGTTTGGAACACTGGTAGATGGATTAGAAAACACGCCGTCTACTACCATGTGGGTTGAATAACCTGACGCGCCTGGCTGCCCAGTTCCACCTGCTCCGGCATTACCGCCAGCTCCACCTTGACCTCCAGCACCAACCTCGGTGCTATTGCAAACTCTAGCCGTAGAACAAAGACCTCCATTAGACCCCGTAGCGCCCCCTGATGTAGTACTTGTGTTATTGCCACCACCACCGCAACCACCAGGACCACCTGTACCTCCAGGTCCACCACCACCTGGTCCACCACCACTAGGGACGATGCCTGGAACGTTAATCGTAATGTCTTGCATAATAACGCCTGTGTTTGAATTGAATCTGTAAATACCAAATGATCCACCCCCACCTAGACCTCCAAATCCTCCTTGTCCGCCTTCGCCACCAGAACCGCCTCCACCTCCGCCAGAACCTCCACCGTCATCACAGAAATCCCACCAGTTGATTTCAGTTTGTCTTCCACCACCACCACCGCCTTCACCACCACCTCCACCCGTACCGTCGCTTCCAGCAGCAGCATTACCATTCGGTGTCCAATAATTTAAAAATGAAGTGTTTGTTATTTCAGGTGTTGCAATAGCATTTGTACCAGTTACACCAGCTGCCCCATTCTGACCCTTTCTACCATCTCGATTAGAACTAGACCCACAACCACCGTTAACTCCTTGACTTCCAAAACTAAATCCGCCAGCAGCTCCACCACCACCATTGTTTCCATTATTCCCGTCCTGGTTATTATTAGAATTCCAATCCGATCCCATTCCTCCATTTCCTCCGGCACCACCTTGCATAATTCCAGTACCGACAAATCCAGCACCATTGCCCCCTACTCGATTTGTGGTGTTGTTGTCACAATGGCCGGTCAAGCCAGTAGCACCAATAGCTCCGTTAATTCCTGATGCTCCTGTAGAACCATTTAATCCATTTGTCGCAGCACCAATATTGAAGGTGCATCTATTGACCTCGTAGGAGGATGAATTGTCTATTAATAAACCATAATTGGACTTTCCGCGACCATCATTTGAGTTACCTGTAGCGTTAACGGTTATAATATCAAGATCTTGTAGTGTCCATCCTGAAATATTTTCAGACTTAAATCCAATTAGATGGGTAACCGCATTGTTCAAGACCTCCTCACCAGAAAATGTCAGAATTGTTGATTCAGCACTTGATTTTGTCCACACGCCACTGTTGTTCTGCCATGAACCATCGATAAAAGTGTTGTCATAGAGATATATGACGTTAGGCTCTGAATAGCTACCCCCTGTCATTCTAATATTAACACGATCACCACCAACCAGCTGCATTGCTCTCCATATATTTGCAACAGGTTCATTAGGGAAGCCTAAAAAATTATTATCACCATTTATGGCGTCAACATAAATCATATCACATGCCGGAGGAGTTATTGTGGTGATACAAGTAGCTACCGCATCTATCTCAGGGCAAACATCGGTATATGTTAATGAAACCGTATAACCACCTTGATCTGTAAAGGTGATATCTGTACAAGTTGACGTGGTATTTGATATGGTTACTCCTGATGATGGGGTTACCGACCACGTGTATGCTGAAATCGCGACACTTGCATCTTGATTTGGAGGGAGAGTGGTACAAAACTGAATGGGTACATCTGGTACAATTGTAGTACCACATGAAGGACTTATAATTGGAGCAGCGTAAGGGTGGTACGTGACTCTTACACACTCAGAAATAACTTGTTGCGTATTTATATCTGTACAATTACTAGAGATTACACAACGGTAGAGACGCGTTCCAGGTATTTCATTAGGTGTATACGAAAGTAAATTTGCTCCTGGTATATCTGTCCAATTAGAAGCAGTATTACAATCTGTATTGCTGCTCATTTGCCATTGAACCAACTGTCCTAAGCTCCACCCATTCCAGGTATTAACGGTAGCTTCTAAGGATGTTATATCTCCCGGGCATAAAACACGATCAAACGGAAAGGGCTGTGTTATTATTGATGGTGAAGATGCAAAGCTCCAGTTTATAATTAGTTGATCTACACCGTAACCTGCTCCATTTTGATCTGAACAACGATTGTGCATAGAAAGAAATGAGCCAGATGTGAAATCACCATTATAAAGATTGTTTTGACATGGCGGCTCATTCCAAAAATCAACATCACCTATTCGTAATCGACCACAACGGGTATCATCACTATTAAAAAAACAGATATCTGCATCGCAATTGCTTCCGCAACCATCATCTTCCCAACTTTCCATATCAATGTTTATTTCATTGATTTGTTGTGCATTAAAGGAAGCTGCATTTATTAATCCCGGATTCCATGTAGAACAAAACACAGCATCGCCACCATAAGTATTGCCGCATCCCCCATAAAGACCTGGGCCTGAATTTACATTTTGAAAATTACCTGCATTATACCCTACCCAAACTTTATATCTGGGATCTGGAAAGCTGTTAAACCCTCCAACGTCATTACCGCAATCCCAATCATGCCTAAAACCATTTATTTGGACATCAGCATTAACCAGCACTTGTGAATACCCATTGGCAGATATAAAAAACAAGGCAATACAGCAAACGATTAAACTGAGTTTTATATTATCGAAGCTTTTCATAGATTGGAACTAAAGATATCAAACATCTTTTAATTCATCAATATAAAACAGGACTATATTAAAAAAACAAAATGACAACACTCATTATCGAGATTCTTTGATGTATTTAGAACATTCTTTATCCAACAAAGAGACATATTCATCGAGTTCTTGCCAGGATTGCTTATCACTAGAAAAGTTTTCAATCCAAAGACTATATTCGAAAGGCACCTTTAGCTTAAACATACGAAAAGAAGATTTTATTTTATGTCCAATTTTGTTGATTTGAATTTCATCTTTAGCTGAAAAAGCTTTTTTTAAGGATTTTATATTCTTAGGGGTATCTTCACTAAAAACTTGAAGTATTTTACTAGCAAATTCTTTATTTCCATTTACCAAACTTAAAACACTTGAATGTAATGATTGAGGTGCTCTATCTTTTAATTTTGTCTTTTTGTTTTTCAATCCAATGTCTAGATTGAAGGCAATCTTTCTATTTAACTCACTAATTGTAAATGGCTTAGATATGTAATCCAATACGCCAGCCTCATAACATGCGTCAATATCTTTTTGAACGGTATTTGCTGTTTGAGCGATTATCGGTGTATTGATTTTCAATTCTTTACGGATGATTTGAGTCGCCGATATACCATCCAAGATCGGCATCTGAATGTCCATTAAAATCAAATCAAATTCCTGTTTTTTGCAAAACTCAATGACTTCTTGTCCGTTTTTAGCCAAACTTACTATACACCCATCTTGTTCTAGTATTGTTTTTAAATAAAAACTATTCACTTCATTATCTTCTGCAACAAGTATATTTAAACCATTGAGGGATACATCTCGGGAAATTTCATTTTGATCTAAATTTTGATTTGACTTCTTAAAGCTTAATAAAATCGTAAATTTTGACCCTTCCCCCTTTTTACTGTAAACGAAAATTTCACCTTTCATTTGATCTACGATTTCTTTAGTGATCATTAGCCCCAATCCTGTCCCTCCGTATTTTCTCACAATAGAATCATCTTCTTGATGAAAACCTTCAAATATTTTTTCAAGTTTGGCTTCCCCAATACCTATGCCCGAATCTTCAACAATAATAATAATGTTTTGAAAATCTTTTGTACTGCTATCATGTTGAACAGAAATTGACACAAAACCTTCTTTCGTGAATTTAATGGCATTACTCAAAAGATTATTCACGATTTGAGACATCCTCAAGGAGTCTCCCTTCAAGTTATAATGAATTTTTTTGTCAAAGGCACAAGTGAAATCAATACCTTTTAACTTGGCCTGCATTTCATAGGATTTGATATTTGAAGTGAGCACCTCTTTTAGATTAAAAGGGAAATGGACCAGCTTAAAGTTCTGTGATTGAACTTTTGAGATATCTAAAACATCATTAATTAAACCGAGTAACTGCACTGACTGATTGTTTAATATATCGACATATTTTTTTTGATTTTGATTGAGAAGTGTTCCTTCTATGAGTTTTGTCATGCCAATAATCCCATTTAGTGGAGTCCTCATCTCATGGCTCATTTTCGCTATAAAGTTTTGTTGAGCCTTACTAGCCTCCTTGGTTTTATTATAGGAGATTAACATGTTATTTAGATACTCTTTTTCGGACTCGGAAAAAATGATGTTAGAATAAATATTACCTGCCAATCGGCACGCAAAATTGAGAACATCGACATGATCTTCTGTGAAATAATTAAGCTCTTGGCTTGCAAAGCCAAATGCGCCTAAAGATCTTTCTGTTGTTGTTATCGGAACCCAAAGTCTAGACTTCACCTTAAAAGATCTTTTACTTGAAGTGATAAAAGATGGAACACCTTCTTTATCCATATCAGGAATATGAAGCGGCTTTTGGTTTTTGAAAACCCAACCAGGATGACGGTCTAGAGCAGTATTTTCTACCTCAACAAGTTCATCTTCAGTGAAACCACTATTCCCATAGAGCTTGAGCTTTGCTTCTTTAGAATCCCAAAGGAATAAAGCACTATGAGGAACTTCAATATAACCATCTATAATTTCATATAGAGCTCTTGACAAAGACTCAGCATCAGTTGCCGTTACTATTAACTCTGATATTTTATTGTAAAAAGATAATTGTGATTTAACCGTTTTATCCATGCTTTTGCTAAAGTAAGCATTGAATGGCATCTTTTACAAATTTTAAATAAATAAGAGGCCGATATCAGATGCAATTAGTATATTTATTTTGAGTACTTTAGGATGAAAATAATGGGTTATAATGATTTACAGCTTATGTTATGTCAGTACAAAAAGAAAAAACTTAACACCATCAGAGGTTAGGTCGATTATAGATTATTCCAACAAGAAAAATTCTTTTGACAATATAACGGGTATTTTAATTGAATATAAAAATAATTTCATTCAGTACTTAGAGGGTGATGCAATTCGCATCTATGAGTTGTTTGAAAAAATCAAATCAGATCCAAGGCACGAAAAAGTAAGCTTGCTACAATATTCTCCTATTGAAGAAAGATTATTTGAGGGATGGAGCATGTCTCATCGGGATTTAGACATAATGATTGAAAAAGATGAACAATTATTAGAATGTGCTAAATCATTGGATGATGTTATTTTAAATAAATCCTTTTGGAATGGAATAAAAACCATTGAAGTCCTGTCTAATCTAAATTAAAGACGAATGGTCACTCTTTCAATTTAGTTACATCTAATGTTAAAAAATCAGAAAAAAATGATGCTTTCAATCTAAAATTATGTATTAACGTTAGTTTGTCATATATTTGCAATTGAATTATTTAAAAAAAAGTTATGAAAAAATTATTTGTATTATTATTTGTTGCAGCTGCTTTCGCTGCATGTGGTGATGCTTCTGCAGAAGCTACTGGAGAAGAGAAAGAAGGAACTGAAAACTCTGAAGGAACTGAAAACTCTGAAGGAACTACTGGTGACGCTGATGGCCAAAACACTGGTATGACAGAAGAAATGACAGAAGAAATGACAGAAGGTATGACAGAAGGTGTTGATGGCGCAGTTGAAAAAGGTGCTGAAGCAATCGATATGATTAAGGAAGAGGCTGGAATATAACCGGTAAAATTTACGAAATTTTGAAAACCTCCCGATTGGGGGGTTTTTTTTATGTCTTATTTTAAGGTCTTACATTCTTTTGCATAAAACCAATTCCTGTTAGCACAGAAATGGCTTGCTCTTTGTTATGCTCCTGCACCATTAAATAATCGTTGGTATACGTTGAAGTCAAAGTGATGTCAATTTCTTCTGATGCGAACACCGATGCTATTGCTGCTAAAAAGCCTTTACAATAAAAGGGGTTTCCGCATTTAATATTCAGCAAGACCCAATTGTCTGGATTTCTCTCGTAGTCTCCTAATTCAGATAGGTTTGACGTCTTTGTAACTACAGTGATTTCATCCGAATCCCTGGTCACAATCAAATGTTTTTCAGGAGTATGAACATTTGTAACCTTTGCATACACATACAAACCATTTTCTATAGTAAACCAGCTTGATTGTATAACTGCTTTTAATTCTTTACTAATTTTTATCATAACATTAATTCTTATAAAGATAAATAATCTTTGATTTCCTTAAAAAACGAAAATTGATTGAGTGCTCGATCAAAATTCTGGTTTTCATAACTTACTTGGTAATATATATCATCATTCAAGTAGTCTGTAAGAAATCGAATACACTGAATAAGTGCAATAGTAATTGCTGATAATCCTAAAGAATTCGTCTCTTCTTTCATCATAAATTGTTTCCCAATAGATAAATAGCCATTTTTAAGAGCTTCATAAATGTTAGAATCAAAACTCTTTCCCCTGATTGTAGAATCTTCTTTGGATTTATTGGCAAACGATCTTACCATATCGGCAAAATCATAAAGAATCATGCCAGGCATAATCGTATCAATATCAATAATCGAAAGTACTGCATTGGCTTCCTTTGAAAATAGAAAGTTACTAATCTTAGGATCACCGTGAATGACTCTTTGGGGTAAAGATTGCTCAAGGTCAATATAGCTCTGGATTAAATGAAAGTTTGAGCTAATCTCTTGAATGATTACGTCTGCATTCAACACCCTGTCTTTATTACCAAACATGGTGGCTTTTTTAAACTCTTGAAGCCTAAACTTAAAATCACAAAAACCAGGAATAGGTGTTGTAATTTCATTCACGTCAAGGTCTTGTAGATGGAAATGAAATTCCGCCAGGGCTTCTGCAGCATTAAAAGCCATTTCAATTGAATTGCAAACATGAAGGGTTTCACCATCAATAAAACGCGAAATGCGCCAGATATCATTTTCATGAATTACCAATTCATCTCCCTTCAATGATTTAAGGAAGTCTAATTTATGTTTTGTGTATTTTGAAGTTGAGAGATGCTCATAAACCTTAGAATAGTTACCGTGTATGATTTTTGGGGTTTTAAAAACATTAAGATTGAGCTTTTGGACGATATAAGTCTGCTCAATATGTTTAAGCTTAAATGTATTGTTTATTAGTCCTGATTCAATGATAGATATCTCTGTATTGTCTTCCGAAACATTACTTAAAAAACATTGGGCTATGTTAACACATTCATCCATTAAAATTCAATATTTGAGGGGTATTCTCCCCTATTTATTAATGAGGATATGGATGCTTTAACTTGATCTAAATCCTCGGCATACGTTAAGCCCAACCAAGAAGCATCGGTCGTATTAACACGTACTGACAAGTGCTCATTCCTTATCAAATCATTAATAACGGCGGGTAAAAAAAGCTCCTCGCTTTTATTGTTCTTGTTTATATTATGAAACGCATCAAATGCCTTCTTTAAATGGCTAAATACGGAATGATTTAGAATCCATAGATTCATGGACACAAGCTGAGTTCCGTCTAACTCTACATTCTTCTTATCACATGTAATGATCTTGTCATGAAATTTAATACCCAAATGCTCTTTCACATCAAGAAGCTCATTATCATGAGTGTGACAAAGACCCCGGGAGACCCCTCCAAATTCACTTAAGGTGTTCTCTAATTTATATGCAATCATTCCATAGTTTTGAAAATCAATATGACGCATCATTTCTTTTGCCTTGAAATAAGCGTCATGACCATAAAAGTCATCTGCATTTATCAATAAAAAGGGTTCTGAGATGAATTTAGCACAAGACAAAACCGCGTGACCCGTTCCCCATGGCTTCTTTCTGTATTTGGGATAACTCGGGTCAAATTTGAATTGGTCTACATAATCGACTTTTATTTTGGAGGTTAAGTAACTCAATTTGATTTTTAACTCATGTATACATTTGTGATTGGAAAGAACGACTACTTTTGAGCAACCATTTTTGATTGCGTCATGTATTGAATACTCCATCAATAGCTCTCCATTAGGTCCTATGCCATGGAGTTGTTTGGTCCCATTGAACCTGCTCCCTAGTCCTCCTGCTAATATGAGTAAGGTAAATGTCATTAAAACTCACTTGAAATGCCAAATACTGGCTTTCTTGTTTTCCACGAACCATTTGTAAAGTCAGGAATTTCTTGAGGTTGCCCACCATTTGCTATTGATTTTTCACTAAGAGGAGTAATGGCATACCAACTTGCAAGATCATAAACATCTAATGGAAATTCTATATCTCTTTTA
>Ga0115559_1002026_pt1 | contig 13181 bp, 10 predicted proteins | sample COGITO_mtgs_1105_3_FD_87281 | JGI IMG/M metagenome (GOLD analysis project Ga0115559, IMG submission 87281) | Pelagic marine microbial communities from North Sea - COGITO_mtgs_110506 | ecosystem: Environmental > Aquatic > Marine > Epipelagic | place: Germany:Helgoland, sampling site Kabeltonne... | reverse complement strand
TTTTGGCGCTAGATCCAGCAACTTACGCACAGCCAGCGATGTTTTCCCCTTCGCTTGACTCTCTAGCGCTTTCCCCAAGCCGACAAAACCGATAATAAAGACAGCGGCCTCAAAAAAAAGGTGGCGGGACTCTGCAGGCACAAGGTCCGGCAGCAAAATGATGAGCATGGAATAAATCCAAGCCATGCCTGTCCCCAGCGCAATGAGCGTATCCATGGTAGTGCTGCCGTGACTTGCCGCCTTGAATGCGCCCTGAAAAAAATGCCACCCGGAAAAAATCATCACCGCCGCCACCAGCCCACCCGTCACCAGCCAGAATGGCTGGTCTTGCAACGGCGGCAACAGATCGAGCCACATGCCCAGCATCAAACAGCCGCCAGCCAATAACGCCACAGCCGACTGAATTCTGGCGCGGTGTAACAAGGCCGCAATTTTTATTTCCTTATCTTCTATACTCTCGATAACACCTTCAGTGGCGTTATAGCCAACGGCTTTGATCGCAGCGATCAATTGCGCCGAAGACGCGCTGGTAACGACAGTCGCCGTTTCTTCGGCGAAGTTGACTACCGCCTCAGCTGTCCCATCAGTCTGGGCCAACGCACGTTCAACCGTCGCAACACAACTCGCACAAGACATACCTTGGATCGATAGATTGATGACGTCTCGATTGTCGACGCAGTCAGCCATGGGTGTGATTTTTTCGGGCTCGAGCTCAGACTCGGACTTAACCGCAGAACCGGAACCAATCTCGTAGCCCGAGTCGATGATGGCGCTGAGGACCGCCTGAAAATCGAAGGCGCCCCGAACCTGAACTTGACTCAACTGAAGGTCGACCTGAACCTCTTCGACACCATCAACAGCGCTCACTGCGGCACTGATCTTGGTGACACATTTTTGACAGTGCATGCCAACCACGGGAATCGCCACTTGACCCTCAAGCCAAAGGTCACTCACCTGGTAACCGGCTCGACTAATCGCCGCCTGAATGCGCTCAGGTGAAATCCAGGCTGACAAGGTTAAGCGGGCCTGGTTTTGTTCATGATCCACTTCAATCCGGGCGCCCTCCACCACTTCAGACAACGCCGCTGCCACACGAGCGGCACAATGCGCACAAGTCATTCCAACTATGTCAATTCTCAGGACTATATTCATATCAGTTAGTTTCATCGAGCTGGATCAAAAACGTCACGCTTATGATACAACTAAAACCCTACTTTTGATTGGCCTTCGTAGGCTATCGCGCCTCGTTAAACGTAATCTGCTATGGACGCTTCAGCGTGAATCGGCTCCGCTCTCGAGACGACGGTCCAGACGCCCTTAGGCGATCAAACGACAGCGATCAAACGACAGCGATGAAACCAGCGATGCACTCAATCCACCTGCACGCTGCTCTTGATCGTATTTTACTAAACCTGAGTTTCCAGCGCTTTGCTAAAGTCGCGATGATCATGTTAACGCGACCGGTAGATGGTGGGCGCGGTCTGGATACTCTATATCAACGCTGACTACTTTTCAGTGGCAGTCAGCGTCGGCTTAATCGCCCTGGCCTGGGTCGCGATCGAGACAGCGGTGATCATGCTGCAGTACCTGAGCCCGCCAATGATGAGTAGCACGTCACCCGATGCGAGCCAGCCTGGAAATAGCGGTGATATCTTTCGCGATCCTATTCTGCAGGTCGCAGGCGACCGGCAAATCTAAGCTCATCAAATAAGCTCATCAAATAAGCTCATCAAATAAGCTCAAGCGGTTTTTGGTTAAGCCTCGCCAACGCTGGATACGTCAATCAAAGCAGCGCTTAAGCCTCTAGACCTGCTTTGATGTATCGCAAATACCCCTGTAAATCAGTTAGACAGGCCTGATCGCCCTGAACCTGCTGCACGGCCTCAATTCTAGCCTCAGCGTCGAGTAATTGCTGACCCTCGCCCCAGTGTTCCCAGCGCCAGGCATTCCAGCGCTGACGCTCTGCTGGGCTCAAGGAGTCAGGGAAATTTCGGCCTCGATACCGAAACAACATCTCGTCGAGTCGTACATCCTGAAATTTTCCACTAAACCGTGATAGATCCTCGGGGGCAGCAAGACGCAGCTCTCGCATTAAGGCTTTATCGGCGGCACCGAAGAAACCACCTTGATAGAGCATTAAATCAGGATCATCAATGAGCGGAAATTCGTTGCGCGCAAAGGCTTCGGATATTTTTTCTACGATACCACTGGCCCGCTGCAGCTGGCGCATATGTAACAAGCACTGGGCAACATCCACGCCCAGTCGCTGTTCCTGGCCGCTGAGCGTTTTCATCGGAGCAATCGCCGGGCAGCGATTAACATGGATGGTCTTCAGGGGAATGCGGCTCACGCCTTCTTCCTCTAAGACCTGGCGAGCGCTAAACACCCGCCTATAGAGCTCGTCCGGCCCAAGCCGGATAAGCTCGTCGGGATCCTCAGTTAAATCAAAACAGATAATACCGTTAGGATTAGTCGGATGGACGCACAACGGCAGAACCACCGCCAGACAACCTCGTTGAGCGGGATACATAGATGAGACGTGAACAATGGCGGACTTACCTAACGGATAAAGTTGATCGCGCACAGCGCCTTTACGCCGCAAGTTAAACAGATAGTCGTAGAGTTTACCTTGAGCCTGGCGCAGCTTCCTGGTTACATCGATCGTTGCCATGACATCCGCCACCGCATCATGGGCATTCGCATGACCCACTTGGTTCGCTTGAGTCAGCTGCTCCAGCCTGAACGACGGTATGCCGGGGGCGCGCTCTGGCCAATGAAAACCCTCTGGACGCAGGGCCTGGGCCATACGAAATAGGTCGATAACGTCCCACCGAGAACAGCCTCCTTGCCATTCTCGCGCATAGGGATCCAAAAAATTGCGATACAGGGTGTTGCGGGTGAACTCGTCATCGAAGCGAATACTGTTAAAGCCAGTCACACAAGTGCCTGGCTGACTGAACTCAGCAAGAATCGCCGCAATAAAATCCGTTTCCCGCAGACCATCGCGCTGCAAGTCAGACATATTAATACCCGTCACTGCAATGGCATCCGGTGACGGCACCACATCGTCACCGGGATAGCAGAACAGATTCACAGGCTCACCCAATACGTTCAAATCGAGGTCAGTGCGAATACCCGCAAATTGAATAGCCCGATCCCTCGCAGGATCGATACCGGTGGTTTCAAGGTCATACCAATAGATAGTTTCAGCCATGAACGAATCATCACACATACTCGGGCAATTGCCAAAACTATGGCCGCGGTCCAAGCCATGTATAATCAGTCACTCAACTTGTCACCGTTCACGAGTGCCGCCCATTATGAACTCTGGAAACATCAAACCCTTATTACTTATTCTCGGCCCTATCGCGAGCGCCTTGGTCTTTATGGCTCTGAACTTCTTTGGCTGGGAAGCTAAAGCCTGCTGGACCGGCGCTATCACGACCCTATGCGCAATTTGGTGGATTTTTGAGCCCATTCCGATTCCGGCGACTTCGCTAATACCGTTGGCCCTTTTGCCCGTCTTCGGCGTTCTGACTCCGAACGAAGTGGGCGCCGCCTATGGTAGCCCACTGGTGTTGTTGTTGATGGGAGGTTTTATCCTCTCAACAGCCATGGAGAAGAGCGGTGCCCACCGCAGGGTCGCACTCAACATGGTGCACCTGTTCGGCGGCACGAGCAGTCGCCGCCTGGTCTTCGGTTTCATGGCCGCCGCCGCAGTACTGAGCATGTGGATATCCAATACCGCAACCACCTTGATGCTATTACCGGTGGCTCTCGCTGTGATCGAGCGCTCCGACGACGCTGAATTGCCAACACCCTTGCTGTTAGGCATTGCTTACGCCGCCAGCGTCGGCGGCATTGGCACGCCCATTGGCACGCCACCGAACCTGATTTTCCGCGAGATATACCTGCAATATACCGGCAACGAGATCGGCTTCTTCACCTGGATGACATGGGGCGTTCCGGTTGTGCTGATTATGGTGCCGCTCATTGGGCTTTGGCTCACCCGGCATCTGCGGCATCAGGGTCACGTTAATATGCCCGCTGTCGGCGCCTGGCATACGGAAGAGCGCCGAGTCTTTTTGGTTTTCTCTCTGACCGCAATCGCTTGGATGACTCGAGGTCAGCCATTCGGCGGTTGGAGCGAGTGGCTGGGCGTACCTGGCGCTAACGATGCCAGCGTGGCGCTGGTGGCTGTTGTTGCTATGTTTTTGATCAATGACGGCAAAGGCGAAAAGCTACTCAACTGGGAAACGGCAGGGAAAATACCCTGGGGAATGCTCATCCTGTTTGGCGGCGGTATCGCGATCGCCAAAGGATTCATCGTCTCGGGCCTGAGTGAAGCACTGGGCACCGCCTTGTCAGACATTGCCGGCTGGCACATTCTATTGATGCTGGCGACTATCTGCCTGACCATCACTTTCCTGACCGAGATGACCAGCAATACGGCCACCACCAGTCTGATGATGCCAATTTTGGCTGCCGCAGCGGTAGCAACCGGCATGGAGCCTGCGCTGCTAATGGTCCCTGCGGCCATGAGTGCCAGTTGTGCCTTCATGCTACCCGTTGCCACGGCACCCAATACCATCGTCTTCAGCACCGGCAGATTCCCCACCAGTGTAATGGCCAAAGAGGGTTTCGTTCTGAACCTGACCGGCGCCGTGGTGATCACTCTGGTATGCGCGTGGCTGCTAACTGATTAAGGAAGGCGTCGCGCTCCAATCGATCTAGCATTGCCAGCTGTTGTACCTCACGGTAGAACGCTGGCAAATTCCCGTCTAAGTTAGCGAGCCACACCTCGAAGCTCGCAACCCAGTCATTGTAATCCGCTAATGCACCGATTCCGGCATTATTGATCTCGCTCGCCATCCATTCGCTGAAAACCCCACCAACTTGCCCGGCTGCCGCGAGCTCCTTGTATCTAGCCCGCATAACCTCAAAAACCTCCGCCTTGCCTTCCCGTTTGACCGCATCCGTTGCGGTGCTGGCGTAGATTGCTGCCAAATCAACTTTAGCTGAACTAATTAAGGTCAGGACCTGCGCTCGTTGTTGTTCCAGGACGAGATAGTCTTCAAATGCTTTACTTTGCTGCTGCAACTGCAACCAGCGAAGCAATGCCGCACGCTCAACAGCCGTCGCAAAACTCTCATTAAATCGAGTATCACCAGGAATATAGACAGCTTTGTGGGCAAGCTCATGGAATAGCAACCCAGCAAGGCGGGTGTCATCCCGTTCAATAAAGGTATTTAACAACGGATCGGCGAACCAACCCAACGTCGAATACGCGGCAACGCCACCATAAAACACGTCCAACCCTTGGGCCGCCAGAGACTGGCTGAATTGAGCCGCTGAGTCTGGCGAAAAATAGCCTTTGTAACTGACGCACCCAGCTATCGGGTAACAAAATTTTTGTAGGTCCAGCGAAAACTCTGCTGCTGCGAAGACACTCCACACGACGTAGGGCGAACCCACATCAACATAGGTGGAAAAGCTATCCTCCACGGGCAACCCCAGTTCCCGTTCGGCAAATTGGCTGACCTGCCTGGCCAGCAGGATCTTTTGCTTCACAACGGGCCTTACCGCGGGATCACTCAGCACCGTGTCCAAATCACGTCGATTGACGATCAGCCGCAGTTGGCCACTGACGGCCTGTTGATAATAACCCAGCGTGCTACAACCCATTACAGGCATCAACAGTAACAGCAAGGCCGCCACAGGTGCTCGCGCCAGAGACATCAGCCTGCTCACGGACATTTTCCCCATTCTCTTGGCACCTGCTTTTTATCGATTTCACCCACCATTGTCAGCTTAGCCCCGACTATAGCGGTTGGCCAGACCGGCGCGCCCTGATATCCTGCGGCTGATAACAGAGCGATTTTCCATTCAGCCTTCATTGCTAAAGTTTTATTGAATGTATAAACATTATTTTGGGTTGCAGGATTCGCCGTTTTCCATCGCACCGAATCCACAGTACTTGTATATGAGCACTCGCCATCGCGAGGCACTTGCGCACCTGCTATATGGGGTCAAGAGCGACGGTGGCTTTATCTTACTTACCGGTGAGGTCGGCACTGGCAAAACCACAGTCTGCCGTTGCCTGTTAGCGCAGATACCCAGTGACGTCGACATCGCCATGGTGCTGAACCCGAAACAAACCGCGCTAGAGCTACTGGCGACGATCTGCGATGAGTTCAATATTAACTATGGTACTGAGGCCAGCATAAAAACGCTGGTAGACAAGCTCAATTTATTCTTACTGGATAGTCATCAAGCAGGCCGCAAAGCCATTCTCATCATCGACGAAGCCCAGAACCTGGCAGTTGATGTCCTTGAGCAACTTCGACTACTAACCAATCTGGAAACTAACCAGCGAAAATTACTCCAGATTATCCTGCTCGGCCAGCCTGAATTGTTGAGTCTGCTCGGGCAACAGGAATTACGTCAACTGTCGCAACGGGTCACTGCCCGCTTTCATCTCGACGCCTTGAATTCACGAGAGGTCGCAGAATACATCCAACATCGCATTACGGTCGCAGGCGGCAACCAACCACTTTTCACAACCGCCAGCGTGCGTCGAATCTACCGAATTTCTGGAGGTATACCCCGGCTGATCAATCTGATTTGCGATCGCGCCCTACTGGGTGCCTATGTGGAAAATCAACCTCGCGTGAACCCGGCGATCGTTACCAAAGCGGCTCAAGAGGTGTTGGGGCAATCAGACAGTCGGACCAGCAAACCGCGGATAAAAAAATCTATGGCTTTGCTGGGCGCGCTGCTGCTCATTCTCGGCGGCATGGTCTTTATCTCTGAGCAATATACCCCAATCCCCATCCCCATCCCCATCACCGCCCCCACACCGCCTCAAGTACCGCAACTGAGTCCGTCAGCCGATATCCTGCCACCGCAAGTGACGGTTTCAGACACACTTGGCAAGCGCTTACCCGCCTTTATCAGGCAGTCATTGGACAGCCTCAGCGGCCACAGCAGTTCTGAACCCGCATTGCTGAATGTACTCAGCATCTGGACTGCAGAACTGCCAGCAGACACCACTCAGGCAATCTGCCAGTCGGCTCTGGATCTAGGTCTGAGTTGTTTCCAGGCAGAACTAGAGCTGGCAGAGATAACGCATATGAATCGTCCTTTAGCCGTGAATTTAGGCACAGTAGATCTAGGCGATGCAAATTCGCCACGTTGGGTGACACTCAAGCAGTTGGACGCTGACGATGCGCTACTTCAAGTCGGTGACGCGGAAGTCCGAGTTGCCAGAAGCGACTTGGCAGCAGCGGGCCGTTTAGACAGCATCGTGCTTTGGCGTTCACCACCGAACTATCAGCAACCCCTGAAACTCGGGGATTCCGGCACCAGTGTTGACGCACTGCTAAACACCTTGAGTTTCATAGATACCGGCAAGCCCACAGGAGAGGTCGGATTTTTATTCGACTTAAATCTGGAACGGCGGATCAAGAATTTCCAACGAACCTCTGGCATTGATCCCGACGGCCTGGTGGGCGCCCGCACCTGGATTCAACTCAACAGTATCGTTGGGAATGATATCCCGTTCTTGAACGCCGGAGTCCGTCACTGATGTCCTATATCCTTGATGCTTTACAAAAATCCGAGCAACAGCGAAAGAGTCAGAGCACACCGGATCTGATGACAGTGCATCCAACAAATCAACCCTCATTGATTCGTAAAATGCCTTGGATCGCCATCACTTTATGTTTGGTTATACTGAATTTCGTCGGCCTCGGGTTATGGGTTTTCCAAACCGACGACAAACACCCTGTCTTGACCACAGCATCAATCATCCCAGCTGAACCATTTGCGCCGCTGGTTGACGCGTCGACGACAGGTAGCACTACGAAACTGGTCGAACCCAAACACAACCCGCAGCCATTGTTCGAGGCTGAGCAACGCATTACAGCAGCAGACTTTACTGGTCTGGATTCAAACCGAATTATTGCCCCGCAACGAATCAGTGAGCTTCCTGAAGACATCCAGCGCCAAATTCCTGATCTGGTATTCTCCAGCCACCTGTATTCTGATGATTTTCGGCTGGTCAACATCAATGGCCAAATGATGCGGGAAGACGAGTATATTGCCCCAGAATTACTGCTAGTCGAAATTACCGAAGATGGCGTGATACTTGATTTCCGTGAGTACCGCATCTCCATGAGCATTCTGCAGAACTGGGCTTTCGACTAACCACAGCGGTGACGATACTAGACAGACATTCATCTGCTAGAGAGACTATGCAGCGAGCCGAATCATCTCACTGAGGATTAATCAGAATCTACACTTATAGTAGAATCTGCAGTTTCTTGGCTATCGCAGAGTACTCGGCCCACACTCTGATGGCACAGCCACGTTCATCGCAATGACCACAGGACAATTTTTTCGTGAATATTACGCTACTAGCCAACCACGACATCGCCAGCAATCTCGCCTTGAACCTGTTATTACCCAAACTTAAAGATCATCGCATCACAGTGTACTTGTCATCCAGAGTTGGCAAAGTCGGCACAAAACCACAGGCGCTAGAAGCCCTACAGTCATTTGAACGAGCACTATTGCAGAGCCTCAGCGATGTATCGGATAGCCACACGAGCACTGACTCGAGACTGCAATCATTCAGCGCCCTTGGCCGACTGATCGGTAGGCCCATCAACACCTTAAATCATATCAACTCTCTCGCAGGCCAAAGCATTTTGGCTGCGGACAAACCTGATCTAATCGTCTCTATCCGTTATGGCGTCATTCTGCGGCAGCCTGTGATTGCTCTGCCCAGACACGGCATCATCAACCTGCATTCAGGTCCTCTGCCCGACTACCGCGGTGTCATGGCTTCTTTCTGGGGCCTGCTCAATGGTGCTTCAGAACTCGGCACTACCCTCCACTATATCGACGACAGCAGCATCGATACCGGGCGCATTATCAGCACCACTCGCCTGCCGGTTGATCGCCAGCGCTCATACCTCTGGCACGTGCTCAATCTCTATCCTGACGGCTGTAAAACCATCATCAAAAACATTGAACTGTTGCACTTCGGCGAGCCCGTCAATTGCAAGCCACAACCGCCGGTTGGCACCTATCACACCTTTCCGACCGATGCGGATCTAGGGCGCTTTTTCAAACAAGGCTTGAAGCTGTTTGATAGTGATGTGCAATCTCTACTTTCCTGCCCGTGAGAAACTGGAAAATACTCATGTTTTTAGCTATAAAGTGTTGTATTCGAACCTCAGAACCCTATACTCGCGCCCCAACCACCCCATTTATCCGCGTTAGTCTTTTTTGCCTGGAACCCCTATGCCCGAAACCATCCCAGTGATCACCACATTTCGTGATCTCAACCTGCCCACCGAGCTCCTTAAGGCGTTGGATGAAGTGGGGTATGAAACCCCGTCACCGATCCAGGCAAAGACGATTCCGTTGCTAATGGCCGGCACCGATGTGCTGGGCAATGCACCGACCGGCACGGGAAAAACCGCTGCTTTTGGTTTACCCCTGTTATCCCGCGTTGATGTTACAGACAATCATGTTCAATTGATGGTGCTGACCCCAACCCGCGAACTGGCCATTCAAGTTGCCGAAGCACTACAACGCTATGCCTCTCATATGAAAGGCTTCCATGTTTTGCCGATCTACGGCGGCCAGGAATATTCCGGCCAGATTCGTCAGTTAAAACGTGGCGTACATGTCATCGTCGGCACACCTGGACGAATAATGGATCATATTCGCAAGCGCACACTCGACCTATCAGGTCTGCGAGCCTTGGTCCTCGATGAAGCGGATGAGATGTTACGCATGGGCTTTCTTGACGATGTCGAGTGGATTCTTGAGCAGATGCCAAAAGAGCGACAAATGGCTTTGTTTTCGGCGACCATGCCCAAAGAAGTTAAACGTATTTCACAGAAATATCTGCGGGATCCCGAGGTCGTCGAAATCAAGTCTCTGACTGCCACTGCCGAAACCATTACCCAGCGCTACTGGTTGGTGAGCAATGCCCATAAGCTGGATGCGCTCACCCGGATTCTTGAAGTTGAGCCATTCGATGCCATGCTAATTTTCGTGCGGACCAAGTTGGCAACCACCGAATTAGCCCAGCGACTCGAGGCCAGAGGCTATTCCGCCTCGGCACTGAACGGCGACATGGTACAGAAATCCCGTGAAGACATGATCAAGCGGCTGAAAAACGGCTCCCTTGATATTCTCGTCGCCACCGATGTAGCCGCCAGAGGCTTAGACGTCGACCGTATCAGTCATGTCGTGAACTACGATATTCCCTACGATACTGAAGCCTATATCCACCGAATCGGTCGAACCGGCCGCGCCGGGCGACGCGGTGAAGCGATTCTATTTGTCGCGCCCCGTGAGACTCGAATGCTGTCGGCTATTGAACGCGCCACTCGACAGAAGATCGAGCAACTGGAACTTCCCAGTACCGAGATGGTGAATAACAAGCGTATCGCGGCTTTTAAGCAAACCATCACTGATACCCTCGGCGCCGGGCAGTTGGACTATTTACGTACCGTCATGGAGCAATATCAGCAGGAACATGATATTCCTGCATTAGAGATTGCCGCTGCATTAGCTAAAATGGCCATCGGCGATCGGGATCTGTTGATCACGGACAAGCCCACTCACACTCGGCCGGAACGAGACGATAAGCCAGACAGTCGAGCGCGACCCAATGACCGACCCGGTCGAACCGCCCGCAGCAGCGAGGCCAGACCACCAAGGCGAGCTCGAGACAGCAAGCCACCTGAAGGCCTGGAGCGCTTCCGCATTGAGGTTGGGCACCAGCATGAAGTTAAACCTGGCAACATCGTTGGCGCCATCGCCAATGAGGCGGGATTGGATGCTGCGCACATTGGTCATATCGATATCCATGACGAATTCAGCTATGTGGATCTGCCCTCAGGTATGCCTGCAGATATCTTTCACGATTTGAAAAAAGTGCGGGTTTGCGGTCACGCTATGAAGATTACGCGTACCAATGAAGACAGCACTGCAGCGGTTACCCGCGCCAAACCACGAGTCGAGACTGGCAAGACACCCCGCGCCGAAAAGCCCAGATCCGACAAGCCCCGCGCCGCAAAGCCTGAGCCCGAAGTCATGGCCCCTACTGAGCCAGCAGCGCCGCTAGAGAAGCCGAAGCCAACCAGAGCCAAAAAGATCACAGCGGAAGTCGTCGAGACTCAGGAAGTCAGGCCCGTAAAGGCCAAACATGCCAAACCTGTTCCCACGGAAGGCATGGGCCCTGTCAAAAAGAAGGCCAGGGTTGTCAAAAAGAGCAATGCCGATACTAAAATCAAGGCCGAGAAGAGCAGCAAGCCCTCACGTAAGGCGCGCAAACAAGCTAAAACAAATTGAGACAGCCTGACGGTTTACTGTCTTATTGAAACGGAAGATGAATGATGACTGATAGACTCGCAGGCAAAGTGGCACTGATTACAGGCGGTACCAGTGGCATCGGAGCGGCCACCGCCAAACTATTTGCAGCCGAAGGTGCGCGCGTTGTCATTGTCGGTCGCTCGGAAGAAAAAGGCCAAAAGCTCGCTGACAGCCTGGGTAGTCAAGTGATCTACAGCACGGCAGATATTACCCAAGAAGCAGATATTGCCGCCGCCATCGCCCTAACGGTGAAGCATTTCGGCAAACTCGACATCCTCTTTAATAACGCTGGTGGACCAGTTGGCGCAGGCTTGCAAGGCGTCACACCGGAACACATTCAGGATGGTGTCAGCCTGCTCTTATCCAGTGTGATTCTGGGCATCAAGCATGCCATTGGCCCAATGACAGCCAATGGCGGCGGCTCGATTATCAACAACTCAAGTATTGCTGGCCTTCGACACCTTCAGGGCGACATTCTCTATTCCGCAATTAAGGCTGCCGTCTCGCACTATACTCGCCTCGCAGGCGTTGAACTGGGCCCCTTAAATATTCGCGTCAACGCCATTTCTCCTGGCGCCATCGCCACCCCGATATTTTATGGTGGCTCGGCCCGAGCCAACACGCTCACCGATGCCGAAAACGAAGCCAAAATGGCCAAGCTCACTGCCAACCTGGCTAAAGCCGTACCATTGCAACAGGCGGGCCTCGCTGTGGATATCGCCGAGGGCGCACTGTACCTCGCCAGCGATGCCAGTCGATTCGTCACCAGCCACGATCTGGTGATTGACGGCGGCCGCACGGCGATGTTTAACGAGCCACGCGGTTAGGCGTTGCCCCAAGCGAGTAAAGGTCCTCTAAACCGGTCGATACCGAGTGCCTCAGACCTGGTTTTTTTCAGACATGGCATTCACTATCAATACTCAGTCAACATTGAGCTAGCAGCCAGCTATGCATAACATTTCACCACCATCCAATATACGCTTGTTTAACGAAGCGTTCAGCTGGCTGGAGTTCCCGCGCCTGTTTCTCCATGCCCCAGATTTACTCACCCAGGTCCGCGGCAAGGGAGAGCGGGTTTTAGTCTTCCCGGGCTTTGGCGCAGGGGATTTTTCAACCCTGGTACTGCGCCAGTATTTGGCTTACCTGGGCTATAACAGTGCTGGTTGGCAACAAGGCATCAATACCGGTGATGTCATGGTGATGATCCGCACCCTTACCGACGCGGTAAGAAAGCAAGTACAGGATACCAACGCCCCCGTCATACTGGTGGGCTGGAGTCTGGGCGGTTATCTTGCCAGAGAGGTGGCCAGGGAATTGCCTGGTCACATCAGCCAGGTCTTGACCCTGGGCAGCCCCATCATCGGTGGGCCTAAATATACCCGCGTCGCTGCACTGTTCAAAGACAACGGCCTCAGCCTGGACATGATTGAGCAGGCTATCGCATCAAGGGATAAGCAATTACTACAAATGCCCATCACCAATATTTACTCAAAGAACGATGGCGTCGTCGCCTGGGAAGCCTGCATCGATCACAAGTCACCCGACGTCGAGCACTTTGAAGTCCGCAGCAGCCATCTGGGGCTCGGCATTTCAGCCGACGTATTCCGTATCATTGCGCGTCAATTGAGTAAAAACCAATTGCGTCTGACAAATCCTTAAACAGGCTGCTAACAAAATATCTATGCACAATATGACATCCTGTGGAATAAGACGGTAAAGTATTGCTTTTAAAGCCCCAGGTTTACCGTAACGTTGACCCAAGCTTCCCACTAGAACAATCAAGC
>Ga0115559_1002023_pt1 | contig 13192 bp, 9 predicted proteins | sample COGITO_mtgs_1105_3_FD_87281 | JGI IMG/M metagenome (GOLD analysis project Ga0115559, IMG submission 87281) | Pelagic marine microbial communities from North Sea - COGITO_mtgs_110506 | ecosystem: Environmental > Aquatic > Marine > Epipelagic | place: Germany:Helgoland, sampling site Kabeltonne... | reverse complement strand
TGGGCCCACAAGCCATCTCTCTGCAAGGGGAAGTTTTCCAGAGGTGCCCTTTATTGTTGTTTACCCCACTCGTTTAAATGAAGCCCCTAAGTCTCCGTTCCCTACCCTTCACTCCCTGAAACCTGCTCCATAATCGCCATCAGCGTTGCCTTCGATTCTATATAATCGTCATTCACAATAATGATTTGCATACTTTGGCGTGCCCCAAAACGCCTTTGTTGAGATACCGCCTTCCATCGATCCGATAGCCCAAACTGGGTCGCCAAATCTTCTCCACTCGTCAGATCGAGCCCCGCATAAAAAACATAAAAGGACTGCGTTCCCATCGAAAACCGGTAGGGATGAAAGAACATCGAATAGCCTTCAACCTTATAGACAAAAGGCTCCATCAAACCCTGAAACGTATACCCAACAGCCGGTAAACAATTTTCAGGACGGTGCACCATCGAGAAAGCCGACACTCGACCTGGCTTCCAGTAAAATGAATACATTTCAATCAAATGCCCGCCACGAAGGGTTCTTCCACGAATCGCTTCATCAAACCACAATTGCTCTTCGAAGGTCGGATCGATGGGGATTGCTTCAAACCCATCCAGATTCTGCCAGTTTAGGTTTAATGATCGCGGCAACCTCCCTTCAATTATCGGGTGTATCCCATAGAAAACAACAGGGCTGACCGAAGAAAACAGTAACAACCCCGTCATCATCATGACCCATCGGGGTGATAGATTGCCATAGATATCGATTCGCTCCCTCTTTTCTGCTCGCTCTGTTTCTTCACTTTCAGAATCAATGGCAGTAACCCGACTCGACCATCCAATACCCACTAAAACGAGGAGAATTCCCGCCGTTGCCATAAATCCAATCGGATCGTGCCAACGATCCAGCCCCGGTTTCCCATACTCAGCAACAATCAGTGAGAGCATGATCACCCTCAATAAGTTCACCATTAAACAAAAAAACAAGGACCCAAGGATCACGAAGAGCCCCCCCCATCGCCGATAACGCCAAATCCCAAACAAAATGACAACGACGAGCAATGTCATCTGGAATGATTTCAATCCACTGCACGCCTCGCTGATTCCAACAATCGTTCCATTAACCGAAACCAAATCTCCTTTCACCCAAGCGTTCTGCCCCAGAAAGTGAAGCACCTCCACGGTCCGGTTCGAAACAAACGACATCATCCCGGACAATAAGGCACTCTCCACTCGTGTGGGCCATGGTAAAGCCAACAGGACCATTCCTCCGATCACTGAAAAATAGCGCACCCAAGACCATCCACCCCAAACAGAGACCATCACCACACAAACCAAAAGAACCTGAAAAGCTTCCACCCACATCAACAATCGCCAGTCAGGATTTACCTCAAAAACAATTCGCAATGGAATGAATGATAACAGTAGCCCCAAAAGCGCGACTCCCTTGACAAGCCCCAACCCTCTTCCACTTGCCTCCGGACGATTCGGCCAAAGCACATAACCGACAACCAAGCACAACAAGGGAATCATATATCCATGCCGATAATTCACCCCCAAACGCCAAACAAAGCTGACATCATAAAACAACCACGCCAAAAGCACCAAAGGAATCAACGAAGCCAGCACCTGCCAACCACATCCATTCACTCTCTTGAGATAAGCCATCGGATTCTTTGAATCACTAGGGTGCGATACCATCAAACAATATTTCGCAATGCACGGCCTCTCGTCAACCGTACAGCCAATGATATCCTTTCAATAAAAAGCCCAGAATGGCATCAACCATTCTGGGCGAAATATACTCAAACGGTTATTTTAAGTGCTTAACCCACCTCATCAACCGGGTCTTCGCTCTTTTTCGCAGTCACCTCAACACTCCCAAGGGTATTGATCTTCAACCGACGATACTGAGGGAGACCCGTTCCCGCCGGGATTAAGTGCCCCATGATAACGTTTTCCTTGAAGCCTTCAAGTTTGTCGACCTTGCCAAGCGTTGCCGCATCCGTGAGCACCCGTGTCGTTTCCTGGAAGGATGCAGCGGAGATGAAACTTTCGGTTTCAACAGAAGCCTTGGTAATCCCAAGCAAGATCGGCTCACCTTCAGCAGGTTGACCACCCGCCTCAATCAGACGTTCATTCTCTCTCATGAACATCGTCTTATCAACTTGTTCACCCCAGAAGAATTCACTGTCACCTGGCTCAGTAATCCGAACCTTACGCAACATCTGACTAATAATCGTTTCGATGTGCTTGTCGTTAATCGTTACCCCTTGGAGGCGATACACCTTTTGAATCTCCGAGAGCAGGTACTCTTGAACCGTATTCGGCCCGAGAATATCGAGGATTTCATGCGGATCCGCAGCCCCTTCAGTCAAATGCTGTCCCTTGCGAACATAGTCACCGATCTGAACGATAATGTGTTTACCATGAGGAATGAGATGCTCTTCTTCTGATCCACTTTCCTCGTCCGTAACGACCAAACGCTTTTTACCACGTAAGGTTCCGTTCATCGAAACGATTCCATCGATCTTCGCCATCTCAGTCGCTTCTTTAGGACGACGCGCTTCAAAAAGCTCGGCGACCCGCGGCAAACCACCCGTAATATCCTGTGTTTTAGACGCCTGACGAGGTGTTTTAGCAAGCAACGATCCCGCCGCAATTTCATCACCTTCAACCACGGAAACCGTAGCTCCGGTTGGAACCGAATAGGTTGCTAAAGCCTTGCCTGCCGCATCAACAATCTCGATCTGTGGAGCCAAGTCTTCCTTGTGCTCAACAACCACCGTTCCGATTCGGCCCGTAGCTGGATCCAATTCCCGTTTAACCGTAACGCCCGGAATCATATCACGGAAGCGAATGGCCCCCGCCTTTTCCGAAAGAATCGGCACATTGTGAGGATCCCACTGCGCTAGCGTTGCACCGGCCTCAATCGACGCTCCATCACAGACCGACAAAACAGCACCCGCTGGAATGTTATAATTCTCAAGTTCTTTCTCTTTGTCATCCAAGATCGTGATCTTACCCGTCTTATTCAGGACGACAAGGGCAGCACCATCATTGATTTCAACAATTCGCAAACCATCAAACTTAACCGTTCCGGTATTGCGCACTTCAATTTCAGCAGACTGCGCCAATGCCGAGGCAATCCCACCGATGTGGAAGGTCCGCATCGTCAACTGAGTTCCCGGCTCACCAATCGATTGGGCAGCAATAATACCTACAGCCGTTCCGATTTCAACCATCGCATTGGTCGCTGGATTGATACCATACGCATTCGCGGGCAAGTTACTCGCACTTGAGTGCGTCAACGGTGTTAAGATTTTAACGCGCTCAATCCCTAGATCATCCACACGCTTGGCATGGTCAGGTGTCATTAACTCACCCGATTTGATGATAATCTCATCAGGATTAATCGGATTGCGCACATCCATCGCCGAACAACGACCAATCAAACGTTCACGCAAAGGAACAATTTCATCGTCACCTTCGTAAATCGCCGTTTTCCAGATACCTTCACGATTACCATCATCCAGACAGGTGATGATATTATCCATCGCAACGTCACACAATTTACGGGTCAGGTATCCAGCATCCGCAGTCTTCAGCGCTGTATCCGCTAATCCCTTACGGGCTCCGTGCGTAGAAATAAAGTATTCCAAGACGGTCAACCCTTCACGGAAGGAGGAAAGAATCGGACGCTCAATAATTTCACCGGACGGTTTAGCCATCAAACCACGTGTTCCACACAACTGGCGAACCTGCTGTTTATTACCACGGGCTCCCGAATCCATCATGAGGTAAATCGGATTCACATCTTCTTTACCGTAATTGTGGTCGAGGTGTTTAAATACCGCTTTGGCGATTTCGTCCGTCGCACCCGTCCAAATATCAATGACCTTATTGTAGCGTTCGCCACCCGTAATGATACCTTTCCGATATTGGTTCGTGACTTCAGCAATTCGTTCCCGAGCACCTTCAACAATCGCCTTCTTCTCAGGAGGAATGATCATATCTTCCATACCCATGGAAATCCCCGCACGTGTCGCTACTTTGAACCCAAGTTCCTTCAAGCGATCCAACAAGGCAACAGACTCATCACGTCCTGCTTCTTCATATGTCTTATTGATCAGCTCCCCTAGTTTCTTTTTCGCAACAGCAAAGTTGATGAATCCAATACATTCATGCCAGATTTCAGAAAAGATAACCCGTCCCGGTGTCGTAATGATAATCTTCTCATTCTTACGCCCATAAACCGTATCACGTCCATAGTCCGGATTCTTCAATCGAATCCAGTCAATCTTACGAATAACTCCATCCGCTTCCGCCATAACCACTTCATCAAACGAACCAAAGAGAGGTAATTTACCCTCGTCCTTAGGTCCTTGACGAGGCTCAAGCGTCAGGTAGTAAGATCCCAAGACAATGTCCTGAGATGGCGTCAAAATCGGCTCACCACTTGACGGCGAGAAGATATTGTTCGGAGCCAACATTAACAGCTTCGCTTCAAGAATCGCTTCCAGCGAAAGCGGCACGTGAACCGCCATTTGGTCACCATCAAAGTCCGCATTATACGGCGAACAGACCAATGGGTGTAAGCGGATCGCATTACCTTCAATCAAAGTGGGTTCAAAAGCCTGAATCGAAAGTCGGTGCAACGTAGGTGCACGATTCAAGAGAACCGGATGCCCTTTAGTCACTTCTTCCAAAATATCCCAAACTTCAGGAGCCCGCTTTTCGATCATTTTCCGGGCACCGCGCACCGTATGCACGAAGCCCAGTTCCTTGAGTCGGCGAATGATGAATGGCTCGAACAGAACCAAGGCCATCTTCTTAGGCAATCCACATTGATGCAGCTTCAACTCAGGTCCGATCACAATAACCGAACGACCGGAATAGTCGACACGCTTACCCAAAAGATTTTGACGGAATCGACCTTGTTTTCCCTTCAGCATATCACTGAGAGACTTCAACGGACGGTTACCCGCTCCCGTTACCGCCCGGCCATGACGTCCATTGTCAAACAAGGCATCAACCGCTTCTTGCAACATCCGTTTTTCATTATGGATGATCACATCAGGCGTTTTCAGCATCAAAAGATTTTTCAATCGGTTGTTCCGATTGATCACCCGACGATAAAGATCATTCAAATCAGAGGTTGCAAAGCGACCCCCTTCAAGCGGAACCAATGGTCGAAGATCCGGTGGAATAACGGGTAACACTTCGAGGACCATCCATTCGGGACGAGCTTCTGAACTGATAAAACCATTCAACACCTTCAAACGCTTCGATAGCTTTTTCTTAATTTGCTTCGAACGCGTCGTCTGTAATTGGTCATAGAGTTCTTCAACAACCGACGGCATATCCATTTTCTCGAGGATCGTACGGATAGCACCCGCACCCATCTCCGCTTCAAATGAATCCTCCCCATACTCGTCCATCGCCTGCTTATAATCCTGCTCGCTCAACAACTGCTTTTCTTCGAGCGGCGTCTTTCCGGGATCCGTAACGATGTAGTTTTCGTAGTAAATAACCCGCTCAAGGTTACGGGCGGTTAAATCGAGGAGTAAACCCAAGCGACTCGGCATACTTTTCAAGAACCAAATGTGTGTGCAGGGCACAGCCAGTTCAATATGTCCCATCCGCTCACGACGAACCCGGGCAACAGTGACTTCAACACCGCATCGGTCACAAATAACGCCCTTGTATTTAATCCGCTTATACTTACCACACGCACACTCATAGTCCCGCACGGGACCAAAGATACGTTGGCAAAACAGGCCACCTGGCTCTGGTTTAAAGGTTCGATAATTGATCGTTTCCGGGTTTTTGACCTCACCCCGTGACCACGAACGAATCGTGTCGGGAGAGGCTACCGTAATAGAAACCTGATCGAACGACTGGTCTTTCTCCGTTCCAAGAAAATCACGTGCTTCGCGTGAAGAGAACTCATCTGTCGTCATACTCATTGTTTTGGGTCCCGTTGCTAAATGTTCCGTAAAATTTCGTTAATTGAATGATTGCTAGTACTCGGTTTAGTTCGCAAACGCCGAAGCGAGTGGATCTCTATCACCCAGACGTATGTCGAGACAGAGTGCCTGCATTTCCTTCATCAACACGTTGAAGGATTGAGGGGTTCCGGCTTGAAGCGAGTTATCGCCCTTAACCAACTGCTCGTAAATCCGCGTCCGTCCTTGAACGTCATCGGACTTAACCGTGAGTAATTCCTGCAAGGTATAAGCCGCACCATAAGCTTCAAGTGCCCAAACTTCCATCTCACCGAAACGTTGACCACCATATTGAGCCTTACCACCCAATGGCTGTTGCGTAATCAAACTGTAAGGACCCACCGCACGCGCGTGAATCTTGTCCGCCACCAAGTGATTCAGTTTCAACATATAGGTGTAACCGACAACCACTTCCTGATCCATACGCTCACCACTACGGCCATCAAAGAGCCAGCTCTTACCGTGTTCCGGTAATTCAGCCTCTCTCAGATATTCCTTGATCTGCGCTTCTTCAATCCCATCAAAAACAGGCGTCGCAATCTTGATCCCCAATTTGCTACAGGCCAATCCAAGGTGACACTCAAGCACCTGACCGACATTCATCCGACTCGGAACCCCGAGAGGATTCAAACAGATATCAACAGGCGTTCCATCCGAAAGGTGAGGCATGTCTTCGATCGGAACGATCTTCGCAACAACCCCCTTATTTCCGTGACGTCCGGCCATCTTGTCACCGACTTGAATCTTACGCTTCGTGGCCACATAAACTTTAACGTTCTTAATCGATCCGTTTTCAACGTCATCACCACTTTCAACCGATTCGATCCGACGGGATTGATCAATGTCGAGCTCTTCAAACTTGGACTTAAAGCTATCAATGATCTCCATGATCTTGATCCGAACAGGCGATGGATCAATTTCTACACTCTTGTAAACCGCAGCCAACCGACGAAGAAGTGTCTTCGTGATCTTACGATTTGCCGGAATGATCACTTCACTACTTTCGCTGTTGATCACATCTAATGGGATTTTTTCCCCAAGAAGAATGTTCGACAACGATTCCGTTAAGGCTTCGCGCAGTTTATCTGCTTCTGATCGAAACTCTTCGTTGATCTTTTTGATCTGACGGCGACGATCCGAAGCAGAAAGCTTTTCCGACTCCCCTTCCACCCGGCTGGAAACTTTCACATCCATGATGATCCCGTTCGTGCCCGATGGAACGATCAGCGAGGTATCTTTGACATCCGCCGCCTTTTCACCGAAAATCGCCCGAAGCAGTTTTTCCTCTGGAGCCAATTCCGTTTCACTCTTCGGCGTAATCTTACCCACGAGAATATCCCCTGGTTTTACCTCTGCACCGATTCGGATAACACCATCATGGTTCAAATTACGAAGAGCCTCTTCACCCACATTCGGGATATCCCGTGTGATTTCTTCAGGCCCTAATTTGGTATCACGAGCCGTGACTTCAAACTCATCAATATGAATCGATGTGTAAACATCGTCCTTGATCATACGTTCACTGATCAGAATCGCATCCTCAAAGTTATATCCGTTCCAAGGCATGTAAGCGACAAGCACATTACGTCCCAGAGCGAGCTCTCCTTTATCCGTGCTCGCCCCATCGGCAATCACATCGCCCGCCTTGACCGCTTGACCGCGAGCCACAATCGGCTTTTGGTTAAAACAGGTTCCAGCATTGGACCGAAGGAACTTACGCAATGGATAGTAGTAAAAACCCTTTTTCGCGTCCGTCTTTGGCTTCTTCGGCAACTTTACCGGAATTTGGCCGTCTTCTGTGATAATGATACGGTTTGCATCGACACTCGCAACGATACCATCGCCTTCGGCAACGGACACCGTTTTGGAGTCACGGGCAACACGGCTCTCAATACCGGTCCCCACAAATGGAGCTTCCGTTTGCAAGAGGGGCACGCCTTGGCGTTGCATATTCGATCCCATCAACGCCCGATTCGCATCATCGTGCTCAAGAAAGGGAATCATTCCCGCCGCAACCGAAATAACCTGCTTCGGCGAAACGTCCATAAAGTGAATGTCCGCCGGATCGACTTCAACGAAGTCATCCCCTTTTCGGGCCGTCACTTTTCCGACCAAACTACCATCCTCAATCTTTGAGTTGGCCTGAGCAATAATTTTGCCCTCTTCTTGGTCCGCGTTCAAATAGACAACTTCATCACTGACAACCCCTTCTTTAACAATCCGGTAGGGCGTTTCGATGAAACCAAATTCATTGACCCTTGCGTAGATCGAAAGACTGTTGATCAAACCAATGTTCGGTCCTTCAGGTGTCTCAATCGGGCAAATCCGTCCGTAGTGCGACGGGTGAACGTCACGGACCTCAAAACCAGCGCGCTCACGATTCAAACCACCCGGCCCAAGCGCGGATAGTCGACGTTTGTGCGTCACTTCAGCCAATGGATTAATTTGGTCCATGAACTGACTGAGCTGACTGCGGGCAAAGAAATCACGGATCACCGTGCTCAAGGCCTTCGGATTAATCAATTTTTGCGGCGTAATCGAATCCACCGATTGATCGTAAAGCGTCATCCGCTCTTTAACCAATCGCTCCGTCCGAGCCAAACCAATCCGGCACTGATTCATGAGCAACTCACCAACGGTTCGCACACGACGGCTTCCCAAGTGGTCAATATCATCAACAACGCCAACACCCTGCTTCAACCGCACCAGGTATTTCGTCGCCTCAACGATGTCTTCAACCGTAATCACGCGCATTTCCAGTGGCGTTTCCAAGGAAAGCTTTTGATTGATCTTATAACGACCCACACGACCCAAATCGTACCGTTTTGGATCCATGAACAAGCGCTTCAACAAGGCCCGAGCATTGGTCGTTGTCGGTGGTTCCCCTGGACGCAACCGTTTGTAAATATCTTTAAGGGCTTCCTCCTCGTTACGAGTCGGATCCTTTTTCAAACAACGAATAATCGCACCTTCATCAATCGTCGTATCAATAACCCGGACTTTTTCAATTCCCGCTGCCTCGATACTGCGGACAATCGTCTTCGTCAATGGCTCAAAACTACGGGCAAGAACCGCACCGCGTTCCGCATCGACCAAATCTTCAACCAAAACCAAACGGGACACACTCTCCATTTCGAGTGCTTCCGTAACCTTGAGATCATCAATGTCATAAAAGAACTTGAGAATTTCAAAGTCACTGCCATGGCCCATCGCCCGAAGAAGCGTCGTGATCAAGAACTTACGACGACGACGACGACGATCCAAATAAACATAAAGCAAATCGTTTTGGTCAAATTGGGTTTCCAACCAGGTTCCACGGTCAGGAATAATCCGGAAACTATGGAGAAGCTTACCACTGGTATGCGGGGCCACTTCAAAGGCAATCCCTGGAGAACGGTGCAATTGGCTCACCACAACACGCTCGGCACCATTGATAATCACACTCCCACGCTCAGAGATCATGGGCAGTTCCCCCATGTAAATTTCTTCATCCTTAATCGCTTCCTCTTCCTTGAGGCGCAACTTAACGTAGAGCGAAATCGAATAAGTGACCCCTTCACGGATACATTCCATTTCCGTCAACTTCGGATCCGATAGACGGTAGGAAACATATTCCAACTGACAACGGCCATCATAACTCTCGATCGGAAAAACCTCACGTAAAACAGCCTCTAGGCCAACATGATTCCGCTTGTTTTGAGGGACATCTGCTTGGATAAATTCCTTAAAGGAATCGATCTGAATTTGAATGAGGTTAGGTGGTTGAATAACCTCTCTCAGTTTTCCGAAGTTGATACGGTCTGACATAACGCGATCTATTATAGGTTCGATGCTCTGTAAAGAAATGTAGAACAGCGAATGATGCTAAATCTAAAGAAATACATCATTCGCTGTACCACATCCCAATGGAATATGGATATAAAAACAGGCAGAACAGACCGGCCCATTTCGAACCGGTCTGACTGCTTGGGAAAAAACTGTTGTTCGTTCTGTAAACAGTGTTACTTGATTTCGACTTCGGCACCAGCAGCTTCGAGCTTCTTCTTGATCTCTTCTGCATCGTCCTTGGATGTTTGTTCTTTAACCGCTTTTGGAGCTGCTTCAACGAGATCTTTAGCTTCCTTAAGTCCAAGTCCAGTGATGCCACGGACTTCCTTAATTACAGCAATCTTATTGCTGCCGAATGCTTTCAAAATAACGTCGAATTCTGTTTGCTCTTCAACCGCAACTGCCTCAGCAGCAGGGCCTGCAGCAACCGCAACAGGAGCAGCAGCGCTTACGCCCCACTTTTCCTCAAGATCTTTAACAAGACCTGCGATTTCCAACACAGATTGGCCACTGAGCCATTCGATCACATCTGCTTTATTGATATCTGCCATAGTATTTATTCCTTTTTGAGACGATTAGCGCTACTCCCACTGGGTGTGGTTTCGTCGTTTAAGGGGCAATTCCCCCTAACCGAGACGTTTAGGTAAAGTATTTCCACGTTTTCTAAATGAAAACTATTCCTCTCCTCCTTGATCTGCCTTAGCCTGTAAAACATTCAAAAAGCCTTGTGGAACCGCTTGAACGATACGAACCAACATGGTCGCAGGTTGATTAAACAAGCTGAGAAGTTGAGCCTTCAAGACATCCGCTGGCGGCAATTCAGCCAAGGCCGAAACATCACTGGTACTCAATGCACTTCGATCGAGAACACCACCTTTGATTTCACCCTTTTTCGAATCCTTGAAGAACTTTTGTAAAGCCTTGGCAACGCTAGGGGCATTATCACCGCCGACCACAATCGCAGTCGGGCCCTTGAGCAATTCAGCATCAATCGCGTATTCACGACTGTCCGCAGCCCGCCGCAAAATGCGATTCTTGACCACGTGAAATTCCGCACCGTGATCTGACAGGATTTTACGGAGCGCTTCCGTTTCCAATACGGTAATGGATGTAAAATCGGCAAAATATACATAGTTCGATTGATCGAGCCAGTTGCCGGTTTCCTCTACGAGAAATTGTTTTTCGTCTTGCATCTTCTAAATCTCCTTAGAATTGGTTGAAGATCGCTGGATCCAAGCGAACACTTGGACTCATCGTTCCACTGATTGCCATTGATTTAATATAGCGAGCACCTTTGAGGCCATCTGGCTTTGCTTTGCCCACTCGATCAATCACGGTCTGAAGATTTTCAATCAGATCACCATTCGCAAAAGAACGTTTTCCGACGATAACCCCCATATTCGAGGTCTTATCCATCTTAAATTCAACACGCCCTCCGAGCTTGATTTCCTTAATCGTCTCCGGGACATCTTCCGTTACCGTGCCTGATTTCGGATTCGGCATTAATCCACGAGGTCCAAGGACACGGGCAACACGACGCACTTCTTTCATCGCAGCTGGCGTAGCCACCGCAACATCGAAATCCGTATAACCTGCGAGCACTTTCTCGATCAGTTCATCCATCCCCGCTTCATCGGCACCCGCCGCAATCGCTTCTTCAGCATTGTCCGTAAACGCAATCAGGCGAACTTTTTTGCCACTGCCCTTCGGGAGGTTCACAACCCCCCGAACCATCTGGTTGCTCTGCCGCGGATCCAATCCGAGGTTCACCGATAGTTCAACCGTTTCGTCGAACGTTGCTTTTGGAAAACTCGCCAAGATACCAACTGCGTCTTCCAACGAGTATGTCTTAAGGCGATCTACGAGACCGTATGCGGTCTTTTGTTTTTTTGATATTTTTGTCATTTTACTACAACTCCCTTCAATGAGGTATTCACGTTGTGAATTAAAAAAATTAGTCGACGACGTCAATCCCCATGGACCGTGCCGTTCCTTCAATCACAAGCATCGCTGCTGCTTCGGTGATTGCATTAAGATCTTCCATCTTAATCTGAGCAATCTCAAGAACTTGCTTGCGGGTAACCTTCCCCACTTTGTCCTTATTCGGAACGCCCGATCCCTTTGCAACACCTGCCGCCTTCTTCAACAAAATCGAAGCGGGTGGGGACTTGGTGATAAACGAGAATGAACGGTCTGCGTAAACCGTGATGACCGTTGGAAGAATCGTTCCCGCACGGTCTTTAGTCCGCGCGTTGAAATCCTTACAAAAGGCCATAATGTTAACCCCTGCTGCACCGAGTGCGGGTCCCACCGGCGGAGCCGGATTTGCAGAACCTGCGGGCAATTGGAGCTTAATCGTACCTGTGACTTTCTTTGCCATAAGAAATTGTTACCTACTGTTAATTTTCCTCGCTTATACGCTCTACCTGCCAGTACTCAAGCACCACAGGTGTGAAACGTCCAAAAATAGATACGGAAACTTTGAGTTTTCCCGCCGACGGATCGATTTCATCAATCGTTCCTGTAAGGTTGAGAAACGGACCATCCGTAATTTTAATCTCCTCACCCACATCGTAATTGACCTTCGGCACTTCTTTGCCTTCCGCTTCCGCAACCTGAGTCAAAATACGCTCAATCTCATGCGGGGCAAGTGCCGCAGGGCGCTTGCCTCCTGCAAATCCAATAACACCATCCGCGCCATTGATATAATACCAAACCCCCTGAACCAGCTGTTCGTCATCGTCATAAAGACGGCAATGCACAAAAATATATCCCGGATACAATTTACGTTGCCGGTTACTTTTCTTCCCTTGCTTAACCTCGGAAACCGTTTCCATCGGAACCAGCACTTCGAAGACGTAGTCTTCAAGCTCATTCTCGGCAATGTAGCGATCAATATAGCGCTTAGCAGCACCTTCCTTATTTGAAAGCGTCTGCAACACAAACCATTGCCCCTGACGAACAGGATTGGAGGCGGATGAAGGTGTTGGGTTGTCAGATGAGGATTCCATAATGTGCGCGACGCGACTTTCAGTTAAGCAAATTGAACTAGCGAACCGCGTTAGTGAGTAATTGAATCCAATTGTAGACACTGAAGTCCGCAAGGGCCACATAAGCACCCAATAAAATCGTCGCAACCAGAACAACGATCGTGCTGTTCAACAACTCAGAGCGCGTAGGCCAAACAGACTTCTTCAATTCCTGAGAAGTCTCACCTAAAAATATGCGTAAACGGCGAAATGGATTCATATAATTATTAAACTGAGAAACAACCATCGGATTAAATCCGATTCGTTTCGATTAAAAAAAAATGGCAGGGTAGGAGGGACTCGAACCCCCAACCAATGGTTTTGGAGACCACTACTCTACCAATTGAGC
>Ga0115559_1002018_pt1 | contig 13208 bp, 10 predicted proteins | sample COGITO_mtgs_1105_3_FD_87281 | JGI IMG/M metagenome (GOLD analysis project Ga0115559, IMG submission 87281) | Pelagic marine microbial communities from North Sea - COGITO_mtgs_110506 | ecosystem: Environmental > Aquatic > Marine > Epipelagic | place: Germany:Helgoland, sampling site Kabeltonne... | reverse complement strand
CGAAGTACAAGATATTATTTATAATAGATTGTTGTCCTCTAATGAGGTTTTTCAAATAATTACAAGTAGGTTAGGAGAGAGGCCCTACAACCTTTCGCAAAGTATTAACTTAAATATTTTGTCAGAAATTATAAAACCAAATGTTTCTTATGATAATGATTTCACTCAAAAGGTAATCGATGAGGCTATTAAAGGAATATCTCCTTCTAAAGGAAAAGTTTCTATTGATGAATTGATTATTTTAAAAGGAGATATAGTAGAAGGGAGAAAATTAGCCATTCTTAATTCGCTGAAAAAGGAATCTGAATCAAAGTTATGGACAAAAGCAAATTACTATTGGATAGTTTTTGGGTATACAATTTTAGTTTCTCTAGCATTGTTAATGTTGCTTTTATTTCTTAGAAAGAACAGAGTAGAAATATTTGACAACAACAATAAAGTAACATTTATCTTTTTCAATGTCAGTTTTATGATCCTAATTCAGACATTGGTTATAAAATATAATGCAGATTACTTATATGTTGTCCCTTTAAGTATACTACCGATAGTTTTAAAAGCGTTTTTTGATGCTAGATTGGGGTTGTTTACTCATGTACTCACCGTATTGCTACTAGGATTTATAGTGCCTAATAGTTTTGAGTTTATTTATCTTCATATCATTGCAGGAATCGTTACAATACTAACAGTTTCTGAACTTTATAAGAGAGCTAATTTGTTTATTTCCATAGGCCAGATAACACTTATTTATATGATTACCTACATAGCGTTTTCAATTATAAAAGAAGGAAACGCTACCCAGATAAAATGGGAGTATTTAATCATGTTTGCAGCAAATGGTTTGCTATCATTCTTATCCGTATTTTTCATTTATCTCTATGAAAAAATGTTCGGTTTGGTTTCAGATGTTACACTACTCGAATTATCAAATACTAATACAAAATTGTTAAGAGATTTAAATGAAAAGGCTCCAGGTACTTTTCAACATTCAATGCAAGTGGCAAACCTTGCTGAAGCAGCAGCAAATGAAATAGGAGCAAATTCCATGTTGGTAAGAACAGGTGCTTTATATCATGATATTGGAAAGATGCTGAATCCTATGTATTTTATCGAAAATCAGTCTACAGGAGTAAATCCACATAATGATTTGTCGCCAGTAGACAGTGCTAAAATTATTACAGACCATGTTATCAAAGGAGTTGAATTAGCGAAACAAAATAGGTTACCTGATCGAATTATTGATTTTATTAGAACGCATCACGGAACAAGCTTGGTTTACTACTTCTATATGAAGGATAAGGAGGTTAATGATGAGGTTGATATAGAAAAATTCCAATATAAGGGACCAATTCCATTTTCAAAAGAAACAGCTGTTTTAATGATTTGCGATGCGGCAGAAGCAGCATCTAAAAGCTTGAAACAACCAACAGCACAGTCTATTGATGACTTAATTAATAAAATTGTAGAAAAGCAGAAAGCAGACAATCAATTTATCAATTCTAATATTACTTTTAGAGAGATTGAGCAAATTAAAAAAGTGATTAAGAGAAAGTTGATGAATATCTATCATCTTAGGGTAGAATATCCAGAGTAATTTTATTTAAAATAAGCAGGAAAAAGTCTTGCAATATTGTATATGTAATCTTACATTTGCACTCGCAATTTTTAATTCTAACGTAGTTAGATTAACGGAGAGTTGCCAGAGTGGTTAATGGAGCAGTTTGCTAAACTGTCGACGGGTAACTGTCGCGTGGGTTCGAATCCCACACTCTCCGCAACAATTGCCATTTTCGGGGTGTAGCGTAGCCCGGTCATCGCGCCTCGTTTGGGACGAGGAGGTCGCAGGTTCGAATCCTGCCACCCCGACAAATTTAAGTATTAAATAAGTTCAAAACCTTGATAATCTTAAGATTATCAAGGTTTTGTAGTTTTTAGTCAATCATAAAATTTGATTGAATTTAAACAAACAAGTTACTTATTTGGTTACATAAATATCAAAAGCTAAAAAAGGTAACCTAATTTTATTGATTTGACTTTCGTCTTAAAATAATTGTTTAACAAATTTAATGACGAAAAATTATGAAAACTTCTACCACTTTCAGTATTCTATTTTGGCTAAAACAATCCAAAGCTAAAAATGGAGAAGCTCCTTTATACGTTCAACTTGCAGTAAACGGATAAGGAGCTGAAATCAGTTTGAAAAGAAAAATCAAAATTGCAAATTGGAAGTCTACAAAAAACCGTGTAAAATGTACAAACAAAGAAGCAAGAATAATCAATGAATATTTAAACCAAGTGCAAAAGGGTATTGCTCAATCTAAAAACGAACTAATGCTTGAAAATAAATTTATAACTTCTCAAGCTATTAAATCTCGATACTTAAAAGAAGATGAGCAAAATCATACGTTAAATGATATTATTAAATATCATAATGAAGATATGGTAAATAAATTAAGGTGGGTACACAAAAGAACTACTATACTACTCAAAAAAAAATCAAATGTTTTATGGTTGAATATTTATTCTTGAGTTCGTTTTAATTCATCTAGTTGATTACCCCTTCTTTTTGACCTAAATTTCTCTCCATTACTAAAATTATAGCTTAAAGCGAAGCGAATATTTTGAATTCCGAAGTATTGTTTGACCTCGTTTATGTTACCGTTTATATTTGATGAATTGTTTACATATCTCGTTCTGAAAACATCAAATGACCCTATTGTTAGATTAAGTTTCCTTTTCATAAAAGATTTTTTGATAGCTAAATCCATTCCCCAATTATTTTCATAGGTTATTAATCCATAAGCAAATTCTGAACGGTAATTTATACCCATTTCAAATCTTAAATCTTTTTGTAAATAAAATGAATGATCGCTTCTAGCTTGCCAGCTAAATACATTATTAGTAATAACATTATTATTAATTACAAATGAAAACTTTTGATTAGATGCTGTAATATTATTATTTACAGACCACCACTTATTCATTTTAAAAGGTACTACTAAGGTAGCATATAATAATTCTGTATCATTAATGTTACTTGGGATATAGATAGTTGTGTTGTTATTATTATTTTGAAAAGGAACTTGACTTATAAAGTCTTCAGTATTGGAGTAATTTAATAAGAGGTAATATCGTTTATTAAATACTTGAGTTAACTTTATTGAATGTGTAAATTGAGGTGTAAGTGATGTGTTCCCTGTAGCCCATGTAAATGGGTCTAAATAAAAAATAAACGGATTTAAATCATTATATCTTGGTCTATCAATTCTTCTACTATAATTAAGATTAGTTTGGTATTTTTTTGAAAAATTATGCTGAATAAAAAGGCTAGGGAATAAGTTTAAGTATTCTCTTTTGTTAGTTGTATTTAATGTTATAGAACGCCCCGTATTGTAAGTTTGCTCAGCTCTTAAACCTAAATTGAAGGAAGTTTTTTTACCTATTCTACTACTGTAGTTTATATAGCCAGCTACAATGTCTTCACTAAAGATAAAATGACTTGTCCTATTTTCGTCAATCTCATTTACACCATTAATATTTTCAAAAAATAGTATTTCATTATCAGATTTAACAGAACTATACTTAAGACCCATTTCCATTTTTCCTGTTTTGAAGGCTGGTGTTTCGTAATCTATTTGCCCAGAAAATATATCATACTTTACAGGATTATTTGATTCTAATTTTTCTTCAGAAGTTAAATTTAAATTTGGTAAATCAAAGAAACTATTCGTAAAGAAATTTTCATTTTCATTATTTAGTTTAACATAATTAAAATCTGACGTTAGCTTTCTTCCATGTTCATCAAAAACTATACTATAATGAAGGTTAGAAGAAAAACTATATAATTCAGATTCATTTAAGTTTTTAGAATCTGTAAAAACATTTTCAATTAAATTATCAGAAATATAAGTTTTTGTATCAAAATTAAAATCACTAAAATTTGCAGTAGTATTTATAGAAGCAGAAATTGATTGTTTTTCATTGATTTCAAATTCAGTTCCTAAACTAATGTTTGGTGATGCTTGAACGTGATCTTGTTTACCAGTTTGGTTAAAAACTGTAGAGCCTTGAACAGAATTAAATTCTCTATAAACTTCTTGTTCACGAGGACGATATCTTCTTCGAAACCCAAAATTTGTAAAAGAGTTCCATTGGTTCTTTTTGTAATTAATGTTTGCTTGCCCATTATAAGCACTAAATCCATTATATGCATAACCAGTCGAAATATTACCATTCGTTCCAACTATATTGTTTTTCTTTAATTGAATATTAACAATACCTCCTGTACCAGCTGCATCGTATTTTGATGATGGATTTGATATAATTTCAATATTTTTTATTTCTTCGGCTGACATTCCTTCGAGCTTATTTTGTAATTCTGCACCAGAAATAAAAACAGGTTTATTATTAATAAGAACTCTAATACCTCCTTGTCCATTCAATTGAATATTTCCGTTTTGATCTATAAATATTCCAGGAGACTTTTCAAGTACTTCAAAAGCTGTAGCTCCTTGTGCCATAGCAGTACCTTCAACCGAAACAACCATTTTGTCAGCTTTCATTGTAATGGTAGGTCTCATAGTAGTTATTACTACTTCATCTAAATTTTCTGAGTCACTTATTAATATTATTTCTCCTAAATTAATAGAAGTGTTTTGTTGCATTAAAACTTTAGAAGTATAAGTTTTATAACCAAGATATGTTATTCTTAATTTAAATTCTGGATTTGTTAAATTTTCAATAATAAACTGGCCATTATCATTGCTTGTTGTTCCTTTAATAAATTTTGAATCTTGATTTGTTAGAACAATAATATTAACATATGGTAGTGGTTTTTTCTCTTCATCAACAATTCTGCCTGTTATTTTAGTTGTTTTTTGTGCATTTAAAAATTGAAATGATAATATTACTAATAATGTTGTAAATATTTTCTTGAGTTTCATTTTCTTCTATAATTAAGAAATTTTTGAACAAAAAAAAATAAACTGTATTGATAACTCAATTCAAATATTGCTATTTTTAAAATAATAATTTTACTAAATCATATTTTTTAACTAAATTTTAATTTATTGATTGCAACATTATGCTAAATTTATAGTCTTTACCGTAAAGACTATAAATAATGGCAGATTTTAATGGAACAAAATTTAGAGATGTTAATCAAGGTGGAAATCATATTGTGTTTTCTAAATGTACTCAAGCAGAATTAACTATTGAAAATTCTGGTTATTCTATTAAGGCGCCTATACAAGGTGAAGAGAATTATACTATAGACTCTAAACATTATAAAATAAAACATGGAGAGTTTTTGATTGTTAATAAAAATCAAAACCTCACATGTAAAGTGAATTCCTTAATTGATGTTAAAGGTAATTGTGTCTATCTAGACGAAAAATTGGTAGATAATACATTCAACGATATTATCAATAAAAACTTGTTCTTTGATAAGGCTAATTCTAATGAATTAAATTTATATAATGGAAATTATAGAATTGAAAACAACGGACTTTCTTCTATCTTAATACAACTTACAAAAGGTAATATTTGTGATTTCAATTTAGAAGAATGGTATGTTAATTTTGCCTTTGAATTATTGAAACATCAATTTGGTGTTAACCAATTGATGAATAAATTAAATATTTCAAAATATTCAACTAAACAAGAACTTCGCTCAAGACTTAATACAGCGAAATCCTATATTATAGATAATTATAAGGAAGATTTAACAATAGAAAAAATTAGTTTGAATGCTTGTGTTTCCAAATTTCACCTTATAAGAACCTTCAAAGAAGTTTTTGGAGAAACACCATACAATTATTTAACTAGGATAAGACTAGACAAAGCTTCAAAATTAATAAATCAAAACAAGTTTTCAATTGAATATATTGCTATAGAAACTGGTTTTAAAGATAGACAAAATCTTTCTCGAAATTTTAAAAACCAATTTGGTTATAGCCCTTCAGAATTAATAGCGGTTTAACAACTTTTGCCTTTTTAATTATCATCGTCATCATCTCCATGTTTTTCTCTGTATATGGATACAAAATCATAGTCACTAAATAATTTTATGACCTGATTTATAGGATTATGAATTATCTCTTATGATTTAGAGGTTTGATGAAATAATACATGGACAAGTAAAATTAATAAAGTGAATATTTTTTTTTAATTTAGTGATGTGATTCTTTCCCATATTTCTTTAATGCAATTTCAACGTCTAAAATAGGTACTCGCATTGTTCCATCAGATAAATCTCGTTTTTCGTAAATATCCAAGTTATGAATATCATATGCTTTATGATTCAAGTCGAGCATTATAACATCGAATGTAAATGCAGTTGGAGTATTGGCAACGAACCAATGAACATTATCCTTTTCATCAGAAATCGAAGAACTATCTCCTATTTTAGTAATTTTGTCAACAGTCGGCTTTATTATTAGAGTTTCTTCTTCCTTTCTTATTTTTTCATAGTTACGCAAGTGCATTTCTCCTTTCAGGATCAAGTGTGCGGAAGTCATATTGCTATGGCCATGGGGAATAATAGCTCGGTCTTTTTTCATTCCAAAAATCTTTTTGACAAATGCAGTATTTTCAGGGAGTCCTGAAAGTTTTGGAAACGTAACAGATTTTGTATTTACTCCAACGTTTGGATATTCAAAACCTTTAACTAAGTTATCAAACTCAATGAATTTTAAAATTTCATCTAACTGAATTTGTCTATAAAGTTCTTCAATATGTGCTTGCCATTGAGTTGTTGAGATGGATTCCGTTCTTAAATCCGCACAGAATTCATTTAGTTTTATAGCCCAATGATTAGCTATTGGTTTAATGTTGTTTCCAAAAGCATTAAACGCAAAGAGAGAATCAATCAAGGCAAAACTTGATACGGTTGCTAAAATTCCTTTTGTAAAATCTCTTCTATCCATCTTTTTTCAAAAATATGTTACAACAAATTTAATCTTAATAACACATAATGTTTTAAAGTATGTGTTATTAAGATTAAATTTGTAATTGCAACGTATATTATATATGCTAAGAATACCATTCAAATATTGCTAAATTTTTATTAGAGGAAAAGATTTATTTGATTTATTCAAATTGAAAAGTTAGAATTAAAGAAATGAGTACACATATTATAGAAAGTACAATATAATTGTAACTTTTTTACTATTATATATATCTAAACCATAATTAGAACTCAACAAAACTGAATACATTTAGCTTTAAATACTGATAAGTGATTCAATCTAAAAACTAAGAGTAAATGAAATTTAATGATAGAATTCTTCAATTGCGCGACGAGCGAAAAATGTCACAAGAAGAATTATCGGAAGCTTCAGGAATTTCTGTAAGGACTATTCAACGTATTGAAAAAGGAGAGGTAACGCCAAGACCTTATACCACAAGAAAACTGCTAGAAACTCTAAATGTCTCTTTAGAAGAATTTAACTCTGATTTTCACAATAACTCAAGCTCAACTACAGAAGAAAACACAAAATTAAATAGATTTATAATATCAAATTTTTTAATCTTTTTACTACCCGTTGTCTTTTTAATATTCTTATTTATTATCTGGAAAAGAGGAACTTGGTCAAACGCCTCTAATTTAATTTGCAAAAAGGTTTTGAGCTTTCAAATTGTATGGGTTGTTCTAAGTGTTGCCATAACATTATTAACGCCTTTTTTTATCAATTTATTTGGAGGTCAAACTGTTATTGGACAATTATTTCCTACACCAGTTTTAGTGTATTTAAGTTTAAGCTTTGTTAATATTCTTATAGTTTTTCAAATACTAAAAAGTATCAAAAATTCTTCTTCTAAATGGACTTCTATTATCCCAAATCTGTTCTAAGATAGAAGCTGTCATGTTAATGTCATAGTAATGACAGGATACTTTTCACTCTTTTTTATTCAGTTTGTTATAGGTTTGCTGTTGAATGTAAATGCTACATTTTAAATATTCAATAAAAACTCTAAAATTAGTAAGAAGTGAAAAAAAGAATAATTTATTCGATTCTGGTATTGTCTTTAATATCATTTATTTCTGTAATTGCAACACTCATAATTGTTGATTCATCAGACACGCCATCAACGTATGATGCATTTAAAATAGAATCAAAGGTACTTCAAGAAACAAGAGAATTAATCATAAAAAAACCAAGAAACTATTCACATGACAAACAATATCCTGTGGTATATGTACTTGGGGGTAATTCTCTAGCCTATACTGTTGCAAATAATGTTGATTTGCTTGCTCGTGTAGGTAATATTCCCGAAGTCATTGTTGTAGGAATACCAAATAGTAATCAAAAAACACGACAAAGAGATTTAACTCCACCATTTCTAAAGCAAGATTTAGATGAAGCTGATTCTCCACTTGGTAAAGCAGATGACTATTTAAAATTTATTGAAAGTGAAGTCATAACATTGGTAGAGAAGAACTATAATACAAATAAAAAAAGAGCGATTGTAGGGCACTCTCGCGAAGGTTTATTGGTGCTGTATTCACTTATGGCAAAACCAAATTTATTTGATGCTAGAATTGCATTAAGTCCTGCTCTTTGGAGAGAAAACAACGAGTTTGTTAATCGCTTTGATACATTTTTAACACAGAACCCAAAAGTGAGCTCTACTATATTTATGAGTATGGGTGGAAATGAAGTTGATAAAATGAAAAATGCATTTGATTTAACAACCGGTTTATTAACAGCTAAAGCTCCATCAAGTTTGGTTTGGAAATCCTACTATATGCCTAATGCAACACACCAAACCAATCATTATTTAACAGCTAGCATTGGTATTAATTACTTTTTAAATAATAACACAAAACATTAATATGAGACCTAATTTTTTTTTAATAAAAATAAGTATCATTATACTTTTTGTTTCGCAAGTTTCTTTTTCACAAAAAAAGGATAATCGATATGAGTTAACTAAAGAAATAAAAACAATCACTTCAGAAAACAACAAAACATTACAGGTAGAATCTGGGATGTTTTATGTTCCTGAAAATAGAGAAAATGATAAAGGAAGAACAATTGCGATTGCTTATTATCGGATTAAATCAAAATCTAAAAATCCTGTAACGCCAATATTTTTGTTGGCAGGAGGTCCAGGAGGTTCCTATATAAATGCTTTACCAAAAGAAGAACTATTTAATGAAGCAAACTTCTACAGTAACTTTGCTGATGTTGTTATTTTCGATCAAAGAGGAGCAGGAAATTCTATACCAAGCTTGGTATGTGAAGGTAGAGAAGTGATTCCTCTTAATCAAACATTAACAAGAGATAACTTACAAAGTTCGTTAAGAAATTTAGCAACTAAATGTAGTAGTTTTTGGAAAGACAAAGGTGTTGACCTTTCTGCTTATAATACCGATGAAAGTGTGTCAGACATTAATGATTTAAGGAAAGCATTTAACTATAAAAAAATTACACTTATTGGTGGTAGTTATGGTTCTCATTTAGGCTTACATACTATTAGAAAGTTTCCAAATATTATAGAAAGAGCTTTGTTTCATGGTATAGAAGGTCCAGATCATACTTGGGACATGCCATCAGAAAATCTTAATGTATTAAAACGTATTTCTAAAAAAGTTGAAAGCACGGAATACTACAAAGGAAAAATACCAAAAGAAGGGCTTATTTGGGCATTAGAACAAATTATAAAAGAAGTTGAAAAAAATCCAAAAAAAGTTACGCTAAAAAATGGCAGTAAAAAATTAGATGTTTTAGTTGATAAAATGGCAATTCAAAATGTTGCTATGTATAGAGCTGGAAAAAGAAACAATCCGTTAGATTGGGCAAATCTAGTTTTAGATATGTATGATGGTAATTTTTCAATTCCAGCACAAATAGCAGTAAGGATGCATACTATTTCAGCTCCAAACGCTATGAGTAACGCTATGGATTTTGCTTCTGGAGTTAGCGATCAACGTAGATTAAAGATTAAAAATGATAAAGCTTCAAAAATTTTAGGTGATATTAATTATGGCTACTCAATGCGCGAAGGCATTTGGAACGAAAAAGATTTAGGAGATTCTTTTAGAAAAAATGTAGTTTCTAATCTTCCAATTTTATTAGTACACGGAACTTGGGATACATCTACGCCTATTGAAAATGCATACGATGTTTTACCATTCTTAAAAAATGGACATTTAATAGAAGTTAAAGAAGGAACCCATAATGCATTGTATGAATTGTATGAACATAATTCATCTTTCCCAAGATTAGTCGTGAATTTTATCATAGGAAAAAAAGTTGATTTTCCAGATACTTTAGAATTACCAGCTATTATGTTTCCTAAGAAAGTTTCAGCAGAACAAGAGAATTTGTGGGATGCTTGTGTTTCAGGAGATTACAAAAAAGCAGAAAATGCTTTAGTTAAAGGTGCAGATGTTAATGCTTTAGACACACGTAAAAGTAAATCTGGCAGAAGACCTTTAAATTGGGCTGCATTTAACGGACATACTAAAATTGTAAAATTATTATTAGATAATGGAGCAGATATAAATGCCAAAAATAAAACGGGTTTTACACCGATTCATCATGCAGTAGAAAACAACCAAAAAGAAGTTGTTCTTCAGCTTAAGAAGGCTGGTGCAGATTTAACTATACCTAATAAAAATGGAAAGAAACCAGTTGATACAGCCATTCTTAAAAAGTATGTTTCCATTACTAAAATATTAAATCACTAAGTATTTATTCTCTTCGTAAACTAATCATAGGATTCCTCATTGCGGTTGATATTGTTCTTTTTGCTCTATAAACAGCCCCTTCAACCTTAAGGTTGAAGGGCTTTAGGTTTAAATTTTCCCTGTATAATATTCAAGTAATTTTACACGCAGCAAATACTCATATTTTACACTATTTAGGTTAACTAGAGCATTTTCCAAATTATTTTTACTTGATGTATAATCAACACTATTATTGACACCATTGGTAAACCTCACATCATTTATCCGCATAGATTCTTGATATGCTTCTGTTTGTTTTTGAAGTAATTCATATCGCTTGTAAGCAGCTTCCATATCTTTATAAGTTTGCTCAATGACTGTTCGTAATTGTAATTTAATACGTTCTAATTCAATAGTTGCCTCTTCTTTTTTGATCTTCTCAAGAGCGACATTATTTTTGGCGTTAAAACCATTAAAAATTGGCAAACTAACTGAAATACCAACAGAGCTATTGAGGTTGTTCTCAAATTGATCTTTGTACGAAATATTCTCTGAAGAAAAATTAGTTTGTTCACTTTGTACCTGATAGTCTTGTCCTCCAACTGTAACAAAATCTCCTGTTTCTACAATATTAGTGCCAACATCATTAAAAATTCTGGCGGCACTAGAATAGTTCGTATTAAGGTTGGCAAAAAGAGATATTTCTGGAACATATAATGACTTTGCAGCTGATACCCCTTTTTCTGCTGCTTTTATTCTATATTCTCCAACCTTAACAATAGCCATGTTTTGTAAAGCCTGAATATATATATCCTCAAAAGATTCAGAATACGCAGTCAAATCAATAGACATATCTATAGTAGTCAAATCAAAATCAGCATCACTATTAAGCAACAACATCAAGTTTAATTTAGCATCTTCAAAATTATTCTTTGAGTTCACTAAATTAACTTCATCATTAGCTTTTAGTCCTTGAAGATCTCTATAATCTGAAGGATTTCCAGTTTCCTCTTCAAACATTGACTTTAAACGTTTCAGTTGTTCATTCGTTGTTTCCAATCTATTTTGTGCTAATACATACAAATCTTTCGTATTCAGAACTTGTAAATATGCAAGAGTGACGTTTAAAATTAAATTATACTTTGCATCTTCTTTTTCCATTTCTGAAGCCTTTAAATTTAACTTCTGTTGCTTCCATCTATTAATTAATTGAAATCCATTAAAAACAACTGTTCTTAAACTTAATCCTGCTCTGGAAGAAGTAAGCTCCTTATTAATGTAGCTATTGGTAAATGGATCAATACTTCTACCATTGGTTTTACCAATATTATAATTTCCATTTAATGTTGGTAACAAAGCATTCTTACTTTGCTTAAAATTAATACTGCTAGTTTTTGCACGCAATTGGGCAGATTTTAAATCCAAATTATTTTTCAATGCTATATTTATACATTCTTGTAAATTATAAGTTATCCCTTTATTTTGACTAAAAATAGTTAATGCTTGCAAGAAAAATAATATGATAATTATACGATGTCGCATGTCTTTAAAATTTAATTATTATTGATAGGCTCTTCCACCATCAAGTAGATGAATTGTTCTTTGACTAAAACTAGCATTGGTTTCAGAATGTGTAGCTTGAATAATAGTTACACCTTCTTCATTAAGCTGCTTAAAAAGCTCCATAATTTCTAGGCTTTGTTTTGAATTCAAATTTCCAGTAGGTTCATCTGCCAAAATTAGTTTTGGTTTAGAAATAAGTGCTCTAGCTATACCAACCAATTGCTGCTGACCTCCACTAAGTTGTATTGGAAATAAATCTTTTTTCCCTACTATATTAAATCGATCTAGCATATCAGCAACTAACGCCTTACGCTCTGATGATTTCATCTTTTTATATAATAAAGGTGTTTCAATATTTTCATAGACTGTAAGATTATCTATTAGGTTATAAGATTGAAATACAAATCCGATATACTCTTTGTAAAGATTTACACGATGTTTTTCTTTTAAATCATGAACAGATTCATTTAAGAAATTATATTTCCCTTCATTAAAGCTATCTAACATTCCTATAATGTTTAGCAATGTAGATTTTCCAGAACCTGATGGTCCCATTATAGAGATAAATTCACCTTCTTCAACTTTAAAATAAATATCCTTAAGTAAGAAAGTTCGTCTTCCTCCTGTGCTTACCCATTTAAATACGCCTTCTAGTTCTAATAACATGTTTTCTTATAATTTAATCTGTTCGTAAACTATTTACAGGGTTCTTCATTGCAGCTGATATTGTTCTTGCACTCATAATAATAATTGCTATTAAAACCATACCTACACCGCTTAATAAAAATACCCACCAACTTATTTCTGTTTTAAAAGCAAAATCTTGCAACCAATTGCTCATTCCTAGATAAGCTAAAGGTGCAGCAGTAATAAATGCAATACCTACTAAAACTAAAAACTCTTTACATAACAAGATATTTAGTTGAGATAAGCTAGCTCCCAACACTTTACGTACACCAATTTCTTTTGTTCT
>Ga0115559_1002011_pt1 | contig 13228 bp, 10 predicted proteins | sample COGITO_mtgs_1105_3_FD_87281 | JGI IMG/M metagenome (GOLD analysis project Ga0115559, IMG submission 87281) | Pelagic marine microbial communities from North Sea - COGITO_mtgs_110506 | ecosystem: Environmental > Aquatic > Marine > Epipelagic | place: Germany:Helgoland, sampling site Kabeltonne... | reverse complement strand
TGGCGACAATTTCAAATTTACGCTTATCGGCAGCCAGTTCCAACACCCACTTGTCCATCGAAGATGTCACTGGTCTATCGTGTTTTTGAACCCCCAATGGGTCACCCAACCCTTCTGCCACATTGGCACGCTTGTACTCCAACGCCTCTGGTTCAAATGGAATCTCCAAGAACTCCGTTAAACGCTTCAGGGTCTCTTCGGGACTGGAGACGATCTGCTCATAGGAAACGTGCAGCAATGGGACAGACGGAGTCCGCAATTCTTTGGCCATCGCAGGAATATACCTAGACAGTATCGGATTAAAATCCACTGCAGCCTGATAATCCCCATCAAAGAACGAATTTGCATACGATGCAAAGATGGCACCTGGATGCCGTGTCAAAAATACATACTTGGCATTTGGATACACCTTCATCAAAAAAGGCAACACAAGCGCGTTCGCCGGCGTTTTGTCCAAAAAATACCGTACCGTATCGTCGCCCTCTGGCTTTGTAATATCAAACATCTTGCCATACAATGCATCACAATACGCACGACAAGCCGCATAATAATCGTCGTCTTGATTGGGGAAGTGACGAACCAAATCCCGCATGGCATTTTGGGCTTGCAACTGATCATAAGGGGCTTTGTCTACAGTCTCCCAAAAACCAAGATGTGCGAGTGCCGGCATTAGATGAGGCTCTGGTCGAGAAACAATTGATGAGGTCGCGTTCAAAATACGCATCAACATCGTAGAACCTGCACGGGGTGTAGAAATCAAAAATACGAGATTGCGTTCCATGTTGCGTTCCATGTCATTTCCTGTGTATTAACGATGCGTTCAATTCGTGTGACAGTGCCCACACTGCATCATCCCACGGGCCTTCTCGACGCACTTCTGGTTCGAGTGCAACACCTGTCTCTCGATAGACAGACGCACGTGCCAGACGAATCAAAGCCGCAACATCATGAGCCGTTGCACCACCCAAGTTTACAATAAAATTGGCGTGTTTTTCGGAGATCTGTGCGTTGCCAATTTGATGACCTTTGAGTCCCACCTGTTCAATGAGTCGACCTGCGTAATCACCCTCTGGATTTTTGAACACCGAACCACACGATGGAAGGTGTAACGGTTGCGTTTCTTTTCGACGAGCCAGATGCTTTTTGATGCTGGCGCGTTCTTCATCGACATTGTTTGTATGCGTCAACAGATGAGCACGCAGTACAATGGCGGACCATGGCAACCCCACTCGACGATATTGAAAGTTCAACTCTGTAGCAGTCGATCGATGAACCACACCATTGTTCATCCATTCCACCCATTCGACCACAGCTCCAATCTCGCCTAGATAGGTACCGGCATTCATTCGAATCGCACCACCAACCGTTCCTGGAACACCTGCCAAAGCACCCAAACCACCACGACCTTCTCGTTTGATTTTAGACAGTACTTTCACATTGGCAACACCCGAACCCACGACCACACCAGTCTCGGTAAATTCCAACGAGTCAAAATCACCCGTCAACTGAATCGCCAAGCCATCGAATCCATCGTCACTCAACAGCATATTGCTGCCATTGCCCAACAGGAGAATCGGCAATCCCAATGCCACAACATCGGTCAGTTGTTGGATCGTTGCAACATGTACAAACCATCGAAGCGAACCACCAATTTTCCAGTATCCAACTTTGGAGTACGGTTGATTTTCTTCAAACGCACACCCTATCACAGTGAGTGTATTTCGGAGTTCACCATCAGTCATTAGAGTTTGAGACCCAATAATTTGCCCAACAAAGCACGGTCCCCTTGAATCGCAACCAAATTGGTGTACAAATCCAATCCCCTCATACCACCCAACTCCAATCCACCACCCGCGCGGCCAGGACCACCATGATTTTGGTTGGCAAGCACTGTACTCGGGGTCAATGCAGAGTCTGCAACTTTCGCCGATACCACAAACAGCCTACCGTTCCAAACGGCCGCTTTAAGCAACGCTGCTTTGAGCCATTTTCGATCATTGGTATACAAAGAAGATACCAAACACCCCTCGCCTCGTGCAACCAATTCAATTGCCTTCTCAACCGTTCCATCGTAGGGCAACACTGTTGTTACAGGACCAAAGACTTCTTTTTCATGAAAAATGGCGGTGTCAGAATCATGGGCAACAATCACAGTCGGGGCGACAAAGTACCCTTTTCCTTCAGGAGCGTTCTGTCCATTCACAGAATGAGAACCCCCGATCGCTATCGTGCCATGTTCTGCCAAGGCATCAATCCCCGCTCGAACATCCAACAACTGTTTATGAGAGACAACAGGTCCCATATCGATGGCTCGTTCAGTTGGATATCCAACAGTAATTCCTTCTAATCGTTCGACGAGTGCCTCTGTTACGGCAGCAACCAATCCATCGGGAACAAAGATTCTACGCGATGCTGTACACTTTTGACCCGCCTTTTGTGTGATGTCTGTCACCACATTGTTCAAGAATCGATACCAAATATCATCACCAACGGTCACGTCTGGCCCCAATACAGCAGCATTCAAAGAATCTGCCTCGGCATTGAATCGCACAGACTTGTGCAACACACCTGCAGACTGTCTCAATTTGGCTGCTGTTGTTGCACTTCCGGTAAAGGCAACGACATCTTGGGCTTGCAATTTGTCCAGCGCATCCGCAGAATCACCAGCAATAAAAGACAAGGTTCCCGCAGGCAAGAAGTCGGCGGCCACAATAATTTTAATCATTTCATACGTCAACAAAGCAGTCGTACTAGAAGGCTTCGTAACCACTGGCATCCCAGCCAAAAATGCACACGCAATCTTTTCAAAAGCTCCCCAAGCAGGAAAGTTGAACGCATTGATGTGAAAAGCAACACCTTCTCTCGGCAACCGAAAATGCTGGCCTACATGACGTGCATTGGCCGCAATTTTACTGGCATGCCCATCTACTTGAAAAGAAAAGTCTCCCATCTTGGCACCATATCGTCCATATGTGGACAATGTCATGGTCGCACCGTCAACATCAAACTTAGAATCACCACGTGTTGCACCATTACAATCTCTGGACACTTCCAACAAATACTCACGGTGTTCATGAAGCACAGCAGCCATTTGTGTCAACAAAGCGCCTCTTTCAACAAACGTCAATGCACGCAAAGCAGGACCACCAACCAAACGAGCGTGATCAAATGCAGCCGCAAAGTCCAAACCCGTGGTACAGGTGGTGGCAATCACCGACTCAGTAGATGGGTTGAACAATTCTTCTGCTGTGCCTGTTCCTACTTGCCATTGGTCACACAAATACGATTGCAACTGGGTGGATGATGTTTGCATGGGGTCTCCTACCGGATTGAAAAAATATCATTGTCAGTGCTATAACGCATTGAAAGGATGCCTGTCACTGTTCATCTGTTCTTGTAAGCATATTGATATTCTGACAGTACAATGATAAGATGGACATGGTCGTTTGTTGTTTCAAACCGTACGTGTACACTTCTATGAATCCGTCTTCTTCTATTCCATCGCGGTCTCAGTCAAGAGCAAAAATCAGCAGGAACCTCCTAAGCAGCCTGCTGGGCTTTTACATCACCCTTGGCGTAGTTCAAATTGGACTGCTTATCGTACTCCAAGAAGCGCTGGAAAGTCTATTTTTAACGCCCATTTTGCTCCTCTATGTTGGAGCAATTGTCATTGGTAAACAAAGAGACTTGGTGGTGGCGAGCATATTTTTTGCCACAACGGCTCTGTTGCATATTGCCCTCAGTAATCTATTGTTCTTTTCAGCTGAATATGGGATGCAACGAGCACTGTTGGTTTTAATGCCCAGTACATTCTTGTTGTTGCCAGAATCTGAAGAAAAATGGATCAATGGTCTCACAATCACCAACATCTTATTGACCATTTTGTTGGAAGGCATCAACCCAACGCCTTTTTGCAACATCGACCTTTCACAAAGTGTGGTCAGTTCCATTAGACTCATTACGACACTGACAGCAACCATTGCCACAACAGCAATTGTATACCAGTTTTACCTTTCCTTGCGGACTCAACAAAAACAATTGCGTGTCGAACACAGACGCTCAGAAGAATTGCTGTACAATTTGTTCCCACCCACCATTGTAGAGCGCTTAAAACTCCAAGAAAGAACCATTGCAGACAACTACGAAGATGTGACCGTTATCTTTGCGGACATTGTTGGATTCACACAACTGTCAGAAAACATGGAACCTGAAAAATTACTGTGGATATTAAACAAATTCTTCGGTGAGTTTGATCAAATCGCTCATCGCATGGGCGTAGAAAAGATCAAAACAATTGGGGATGCCTATATGGCAGCTGCCGGTGTTCCAACCAAACACCCTGACCACAAACGACAGGCCATGAGATTTGCATCCGCTCTACTAATGGCAATGGAACGATTGAATGTCAAACTCGACAGCGAGTTATCCATTCGAATTGGCCTACATTCTGGTCCGGTTGTCGCAGGTGTTATTGGCAGACAAAAGTCCATCTACGATTTATGGGGAGACACTGTAAACACCGCTTCTCGGATGGAGTCTACTGGAATCCCAAACTATATTCAAGTAAGTGAGTCCATTTACCTCGCGTTGAAAGATGAATACCCGTTTTACCCAAGAGGTGCACAACGCATCAAAGGTAAAAAAGGCGAACTGTATACATACATTATGTCGTTGGCCGATTTGCGAAAACGGCTAGACAACAATGACGAACAAGATGCCTGGGATCAACAAGATGAGTTGGAAGAAACCGTCACCTTACACATTAGTGATTTTCGATAATCAACAGTGTTTGTAGATGAGGAATCAATGTTTCTGGAATGCCCGTTGACGAAAATTCAAAGGCACCATTGGATACAGCAATACAAACGGTTTTGACCCTACCAACCGCAGCAACCGCTCCATTCTCGGTCTGAATATCAAACCGCCAGTTAATTGAACTTCGACCCAATCGTTCAATCCCCACAACGACATCAATATGACGACCCACGGCCAACGGTCGATGAAAATCCGCAGACGTATGAACGGCAGGAAATCCTGTGTGCTGAATCATATCCGCATATGCCACACCCAATCGTTCTTCAAAGCAGGCCTCCATCGCTTGATGAAACCAATCGAAAAATACTGGATAATATGCGACTCCGGCTGGATCACATTCACCAAACCGCACAATGCGTCGATGGTGAAACAAAGTACTCTCTGACATATTTTGCCCCTCTTTAGACATTGACTATTTACAAACTGGGTCTACCTTAGCAAAGAACACTCTTTCAAACAAGGATCAACACCTCCATGCATACGCTGTCTGCTTTATACACTGGTTTACTGTCTCTATCTGGTACGGTTGACTTCTCCAACCTGTCAGCCACACCTACAGAAGATGAGATTTGGCAACACCTACGTAAAACCGTTTCTCCGAGAACGTTTCAAAAAGTACAGTCCGCCGAAGTACAGGTCTCTTACACACCTTTTGTCACCATTGACCAAGCAAACTACCCTAGACACTTGCGAGATATTCCCTTTGCGCCACCTGTTCTCTTTTACAAAGGAAATCTGGAACTGTTAAGCACTCCTTCTGTCGCGATTGTCGGAGCGAGACACTGCTCAAAAGACAGTCTATCCTTCACGAGTCGATTGGCATGGAATGCATACCCTTCTCACGTGATTTCTGGTGGATTGACCTTTGGAATTGAACAAGCAGCACACAATGCCATACTCTCAAAAAAAGCAGACAATATTCGATTGGTTGCGGTATTGGAACAAGGCATGGATTGCATTCAAGGTCATCGTAAAAAATGGATGAATCAGCTGGTTGAACGTGGTGGTTTGGTGTTGAGTGCGTACCCCGAAGATCAACACGTACAGAAGTGGCACTACAAAGAACGAAATCGATTGTTGGCTTCTCTCTCCAACATCGTCATTGTAGTAGAGGCTGCCAAAACCTCAGGGTCTATTAGTACGGCCCTGTATGGTGTTGAATTAGGGAAGGATGTCTATGCCGTCCCACATCACCCAAACAGAGTCAATGGACATGGGTGCCTTCAACTGATCGAACAAGGGGCGCATCCTTTGTGGGATCCAACCACGCTCTTTGGAACAAGTATGCCAGAGCACAAACTTCTAGAATCATTGGATACTCCCCAATCTTTGACAGAAATTGCCACAACACAACATTCCAACCCATCAGAAATGCTTGAGGCATTGTTGGAATTAAAGCGCTTGGGATACATTCGTCAACGAGGATCCTTGTGGGAACGTATATAGTTGTGCTATAATTATTGACACGTCAACCATTGTCGTCAATAACTATAGTAGGACACACCATGTGCAACCCAGCAGATATTCACATTCGAGACACTTGGCTACACCATTTAAGCGTCAACAAAGGACTCTCCAAGCATTCTTTACGAGCCTACAGAACGGATTCACAAGGGTATCTAGAATATCTACATGAACAAGATACCCCACTAAACAAAAGCCATAAAAATGTCGTTCGAGGTTGGTTTCGAGAATTGCTTGCACCTCCAAGGGGAGGCAAACCCATTTCAGCGTCTACCCTCAGTCGAAAACGTTCCACCATTCGAAATCTACATCAATGGATGATTCTTCATGGCCATGGGAAAATCGATCCCACCAGCAACATTACACTGCCAAAAATCCCGAAACGCAATCCCAAGTTTATGAGTATCCCAGAAGCCGCTAAGGTAGTGGAAAACCCTTCACAGGAAGGCGTCTTTCAGATTCGAAATCAGGCCATATTGGAAATGATTTATGGAGCGGGCTTACGGGTGAGTGAAGTCGCCAACCTCAATGTCGAACAAGTAGATCTCAAACAATGTATGGTTCATGTTGTTGAAGGTAAAGGTAAAAAAGATCGCATCGTACCATTTGGTCCACCAGCCGCCATTGCCATACAAAAATTACTGAATGGTCCAACACACCCCAATGTTGGGGCGTTATTTTTGAACAAATTCGGAAATCGAATTTCCACTCGATCCATTTGGCAAATTTGCAACGATTCAGGGAAAGAAAATGGAGTATTTGGTCTACACCCCCATGCATTCCGACACACCTGCGCAACGCATTTACTAGATGCGGGTGCTGATTTACGGAGTATTCAAGAACAGTTGGGTCACAGTTCTCTATCCACCACTCAACGATACACCCAAATCAATACCGCGGCTTTATTGGAGTCTTATCGAAGAGCACACCCTCGAATTGATCGTTCAGATGACGATGGATGACCACAAAAGTATAAAAAACAATGTTTAACGGTTACTTTTTGTCAAAATAGGTGGTCATACCATGAAAATAATTGTATTTTCTGTGCTGTTGACTCTAACTATTTAATTTACAAAAGGTCTACCTCCCGTGTCCAAAACTCCACTGTCATCTGAAGAAATCTCCGAATTGGAACGACTTTCCATTATGGTCGATCAAGAACAACACTATCGTTTGCTCGATGTGGGCCGACACTCTGAAGCCTCTGTTGTCCAAGCAGCCTACTATAAACACTCTCGAAAATGGCACCCCGATGCGTTTTTTCGTAAAGACGTTGGAGAGTATGGTCCAGTTATCGACAAAATATTCATGGGACTCACTCAAGCATTCCAAGTACTGAGCGATCCCAAAAAGAAACAACAGTACGATCGAAAACATCCCGCACAAAAAGCAGTCCAAACAGAGGATACACCCAACACCGACTCTAATACACGCGTCGGAACCCGCCATAGAAAAGGGCGTCGTAGACGAGAAAGAGAACGAAAACGTTCAACGGAAGCCTCCACGGGTGCATCTCAAGTAGAATCTGCTCGCGACATCAAAGAACGCATGAAGAAGAAGCGCCAAGCAGACGTTCTCGGTCAAATCTCCATGACAGTTGCAGAGCAAAAGCGCAAGGCACAAGAGCATTTTGATCAGGGTATGAAAGAGTATACCAATGGACATGTCATGCAAGCCGCAACAGCAATCCATCTTGCATGCAAACTAGATCCAAAAAACGAACACTTTGCAGAACATTTTCGTGTTGTTCGAAAAGAAGCACGTACCATCAAGGCCCTAGAATTTATTGCAGCGGCTGAAAATGCTGAAAGTTTCTCTAATTATGGTCGAGCGATTGAACAATATCGAAAAGCGGTTTCCTATGAGTGTGAAGATGCCACTCCTTATGCACGACTGGCTTATTTGTTGTCCAAGTTGGATCCAGATCCCCGTGAAATCCTGCGTCTTCTACAGATCGCCGTACAAAAAGATCCCAACAATGCCGAATATCATTGTCTACTTGGTGAATCGTACTTTAGACAAGGAATGACCCTAAATGCAAAACGAGAGTTTCAAGCCGCCATCGCGATTAAAAAAGACTATGAACGCGCCATTGATGGTCTGAAAATCCTATAACGATTGAGTTATATCATACTGCACAGTATCTCTAAATCCTGTTAGATGAAACAAGACAACAAGCGTGGGGTTCACTATGAATACAGTAATCGTTGGTTTGCAATGGGGTGATGAAGGAAAAGGTAAGGTTGTAGACCTATTGACTCCGCATTTCAAATATGTCGTTCGATTTCAAGGTGGCAACAATGCTGGACACACACTCGTAGTCAATGATGAAACCTTTGGACTGCACTTAATACCAAGTGGCATATTGCATGATACGGTCTGCTGTATGATTGGGAATGGTGTTGTGGTCGATCCCGCTGTGCTCCTAGAAGAAATGCAAGGACTCAACCGTGCCGGATATCCTGTAACTACAGAACGCCTACAAATATCGTCTAATGCACATGTAATTTGGCCCTTTCACCGCACATTGGACGTAGCACGTGAGGCTGCACGTGGTAAAAACAAAATAGGAACAACCGGTCGTGGGATCGGACCAACGTACGAGGACAAGGTTGCACGACGTGGGATGCGAATGGCCGAGTTTGTCAATACGCAACAGAGACAAGCAAAACTACAATCGATGATTGTCGAAAAATCTCCCATTTACAAGTATGTGAAAATGAATGTTCCCTCTTTTGATGCAATGGAGGCTTGGGCATCTCCGTTGGCTGAACGTTTGCGACCTTATGTATGTGACACCATTGACAACTTACACACCGCAATACAAGAACAAGAACCCATACTCTTTGAAGGGGCTCAAGGTACCTTCTTGGATATTGATCACGGAACCTATCCTTTTGTGACCTCTTCGAACACTGTGTCTGGTGCTGCATGTATTGGGACAGGAGTCGGACCAACACACATTACACATGTAATTGGGATCGTAAAAGCCTACTTAACACGTGTTGGTTCTGGGCCTTTTAAAACAGAGATTCATGGAGAAGATGCTGAGCGTTTACGCACTTTGGGTGGAGAATTTGGTGTAACAACAGGACGCGCTCGTCGATGTGGCTGGCTTGACATACCGTTATTGAAACGGGCCTGTATGCTGAATGGCGTCACTGATATATGTCTCACCAAGTTGGACATTCTCTCGCATTATAAAGAGATCCCATTGTGCACACGATACGAAAATGATGTGCCACACTATGAAATTATGCAGGGATGGAATGAAGATATTCAACACTGTCGAGACTTTGACTCTCTCCCCGCTGCTTGTCAGGAGTATATCTTGCGAATCGAAGAACTCAGTGGGGTCTCGATTGGTCTGATTGGAGTGGGACCCAAGAGATCTGAGAGCATTATCCGAACCGATACTTTTAGAATGTCATAGAGCCTATTATAAAGACGTCTTATCGTAAATTTTCATTATTTTATTTGGCATACTTTCAGCAAATATGATATAAAATGTCTGTTGTGTTCAAACACACGTTGTTCTTTTACAAGTTTCTTATAGATGCGCAGTTTTGTTAATCGTAGCCCATTTTTTCCAATGTGTTTAATGTGATTTAGTTCAGATCAAACCACCAAAAAAAGTACGGCAAACAGTTTGACAGAATCTGTAGACCAAGTTAAAATATCAACACTCAATGGGCTGTTAGCTCAGCTGGTAGAGCAGTTGACTTTTAATCAATTGGTCGCAGGTTCGAATCCTGCACAGCCTATTTTGAGACCCGTTCGTCTAGTCCGGTCCAGGACACCAGGTTTTCATCCTGGCAACACGGGTTCGAATCCCGTACGGGTTATACCATAAACCGTCTTAGTTTTCTAAGGCGGTTTTCTTTTTTAGCAGTGAAGAACTGATCTCAAGACCCAAACCATTTTGACAGTCTTCGCAGTCGACAATCTGACGTCTAATACGTTACATTGCGCAACAGGTCTACATCCGCATTCACTGCAACTTCATAGGGAGACACATCATGCCAGCACCATTTCGACTCTACAATAGTTTCAATCGTACAATGGAAGACTTCAAGCCAATTGAAGAAGGAAAGATTCGTCTCTATGTATGTGGAATGACCGTCTACGACAATGCGCACATTGGACACGCCAGAGCCATGGTCGTCTTTGATGCTTTTGTTCGCTATCTTCGATTTCGCAACTGGGATGTCAATTTCGTACGAAACTTTACCGATGTAGACGACAAAATCATTCGACGGGCTGCTGAACAAAATGTTGAACCCATGGAACTGGCAGAGCGATACATTGCCGCTTTCCAAAGAGATGCTGGACACTTGGGACTGTTGACACCAGACAGTGAGCCCCGTGTTTCCACTTCTATTCAAGACATCATAGACATGATTCAAACCCTAATTGAAAAGGACCATGCCTACACCTCTGATGGATCTGTTTGGTTCAATGTTCCTTCTTTTAAATCATACGGTGGCCTATCGGGACAAAAAGTGGATTCCCTGCAATCGGCTGATACCGTAGCTGGTAAAAAACACCCTGCCGATTTTGCACTCTGGAAAGCCGTCAAACCTGGCGAGCCATTTTGGGAGTCACCATGGGGCCCTGGTCGACCGGGTTGGCACATTGAGTGCTCTGCAATGTCAAAATGCTGCTTGGGTGATGAGATTGATATTCATGGTGGTGGATTGGATTTGGTGTTCCCACACCATGAAAATGAGATTGCCCAATCAGAGGCTTCCTCTGGAAAGAAGTTCTCTCGCTACTGGATGCACAACGGCCTTCTAACCATGAAAGGTGGCCAAAAAATGGGTAAGTCACTTGGAAATGTCATCAATATTGAAGATGCACTCAATGACTATCCTGCAGAAACCATTCGATTGTATCTATTGCAAAACCACTATCGTTCACCGCTTCCATGGTCTGGAGATGCCCTCAATGAGGCTCTTGCAATGCTGGCACGTCTCTATGAAGCCGTTGAATCCGCAGAAGCAATGGGTGGACAAGAAAAGGCTCAAGATGTAGCCAAGTCACTCGGAGAAGATGCCCAAACAGTCTTAGATTTGGGAACATCATTTCATCAGAAAATGCTCAATTTCTTAGACGAAGACTTCAATACATCTGGTGTACTCGGACTTGCCTTTGAACTGGCCCGTGCCATCAATCGATTCTCTGCTCATAAAAAGGCAAAGAAACGGGGTGGACCATTGGTCAAAGAAGCCCTGATAGGACTTCGGTCAATGAATGAAGCCATCGGATTACTGGGGGCCAATGTGTCTGATTTCCAAGTAGAAGTCAAATCCAAATGCTTACGCGCCATGGGATTGGATGAATCCACCATCGATGAGAAACTTGTGGCTCGCAAAGAAGCTCGTGCAAACAAAGACTGGGCAACCTCTGACCAAATTCGTGATGAGTTGGATGCCATGGGTATTTTAATCATGGACACCACTGATGGTGTAGAATGGAGAGTTAAACTCACCTAAATATGTCCTTGGAAAAATCCAATCTGAGCAAGTTTATAGACAAGAGTCTGTTACACAAAGACATGCCACCTTATTGTTATGCCAATTTAGACTGGGATTTTTACTGGTCTCTTGAACACCAAGCCCATCGAGACTTGGCGTATCTTCTTCAAGCACCTTGTTTATTGGCTTCTAATGATGACTTTGATGTTGTACCCAGTGAACTCTTTTCAGCCTGGTTTACACAATACAAAAATTGGATTGTGGAGGATGCCAAAGATCCACAGCCCTTGCTCGACTTTGTAAACACCCCTCGACAATACAAGTTGGGTCTCTATGCAGAAGACCTTCTGTTGTACTTCTTGGAGCATCAGTCTGAATACTCTCTACTGCTACACGATCGACAAGTCTTTCGTGGCAAACAGTGTATCGGTTCCATGGACTTCCTTATTCAAACCCCTACTGGACAAGTCGAACATTGGGAAATGGCTATCAAGTTTTTCTTACAACGAACCCCTTCGCTTGATTGGATTGATTTTGTAGGCCCTTCACATGTCGACTCTATGCATCGAAAACTCACCAAGATGGTAGGAAGACAACTCAACCTTTGTGATACACCAGAAGCAAAAGAACTGCTAGCACATCTATCGCTCCCACTTCCAACAGCCAAAAAGGTCCTGAGTGTTGGCCGTTTTTTTGGACAATATGATGTCAAGTTTCTCCCCCCAAAAGGATGTGACCCCAATCAACCACAGGGACATTGGATCAAAAGAACGGCCTTTTCAGGGTTGTTTTCCGACCCTACAGTGCTATGGAAAGTGCGACTGCACCCACTGTGGATTGCGCCTTATCTTACAACAGAGAGAACGGAACTGTTAACCACACAAGAGGTGTTGAATACACCTATGGAAAAAGAGAAGTTTTTAATGTTGTCTCAAATGAAAATCGTTGCAAACGGATATCAAGAATGCCATCGATGGATATTGGTCATTGATGATTGGGGTCCACATGACTAAACACAGTACAAAATCTACAACATCCACACACTCACAATACATCGTCATTGGAGGTGGTATCTCTGGATGTCGAATGGCACATTTGTTGACAGAGGCAGGTCATACCGTCCGTCTGTTTGATAAATCCAGAGGATTGTGTGGCAGACTGTGTCATCGACGATCTGAACATGGACGATTCTTACACGGCTTGCAGTTTGCCCACATCCGTTCAAAAAAAGTACAAGACCTTTTGCAACCATGGCTTATGGCCCCACACAGCACAACCTTGGATTCGGTAGGATACTGTTCAACAGAACAACGGTGGACAAAGGCCCATCAAGCAAACCGAGTGCGGTTCTTTCCGGAGACCAGTACGATTTGTAAACACTGGGTACAAGATACCGATGTTCATCTGCAAACACGCGTTACACACATAGAACAACTCGATACAGGGTGGGCAGTATGCAGTGGTGATCAACG
>Ga0115559_1001992_pt1 | contig 13293 bp, 15 predicted proteins | sample COGITO_mtgs_1105_3_FD_87281 | JGI IMG/M metagenome (GOLD analysis project Ga0115559, IMG submission 87281) | Pelagic marine microbial communities from North Sea - COGITO_mtgs_110506 | ecosystem: Environmental > Aquatic > Marine > Epipelagic | place: Germany:Helgoland, sampling site Kabeltonne... | reverse complement strand
GCGGCATGGAGAGCATTCTGGAAGGAAGAAGACGAGACAGGCAAGATATACGAAGAGTATTTGACTGCAACTGAGTCTTATCCGGCTGGCACATCTATACAACAGATCCGAACAGACATTGAAAAGGAAATAGCTAAGATCGATGAGATGCCTAAGATGGGCAAGGTCATAGCTGCATTTGGAGGGCTTAATCAAAAGTCTTGGTCTGCCGAATCCGGCATAAACAAAAAAGAATACGGGTCTTTGAAAGGTGAGTTTGGCAAGCCATTTTGGAGAGCGGGCGATAAAGGATTAACACCTGAACAGTTAGCTGAAAGACTGGTGCAGGGGGGCTACATCAGACAATACGACATGGGTGAAGCCATTGCCTTTGTCGAAGACTTGTTAAGGGCTGGCGATCGCGTTGCAAGCCCAGATGACGCTGCAAGGCTTACCGATCTTGAGTTGCAATTGGATCAATTGACCAAGCTAGACGATGAAGGGCTGGATGATTTCTTGCGGGTCTATATCAAGGATATTGGGCCAGAATACGAGGGTGATATCCAAGCGTTTATTGACAGCCAGAGAAGGCTGCGAGAAAACGAAGCCATCAATGACGAACTAAACAAATACGGGTTTGCTGATCTGACTATCGACGAGATATCCAGAATTGGCACGCTCATGGCTCAGAAGGATCTGACGCTTGACCAGGCTGCAAAAGAAGTCGGGATTGACCTTAAAGGCGAGAAAGCCAAGAGAATGGCGCAGCAAAGGATTAATCGAACCAACAAAATGCTGGGAGAAAACCCAGAAGCCTATGCTGAAATAGAAGCCGCGGCTGAAGTAAATCAAGGCGTTGAGGCGATAGTTGCAAGATACAAGGAGCGATTCCCAGATACTAAGGCAATCCCTGATGAAGATTTTAGCACTTTTGATATTGAGACTTTAGATTCGGATATTGTTGAGGCTGACGACTTGATTAATGATTATCGAGCGTCTGGAGATATAACCCCAGAAGAGGCTGCATACTTGGATGAGTTGGATGAAATTGACCAGTATGCAAATGACTATGATGACGGCGCACAAATTGCTGCGTCTTGCATAATGAGGGACTAATGGTCGATTGCGTAAAAAGAGTTAAAGATGCTGTTGGCGACAAATTGTCTCTTGAAGATATCAAGGCGATCGTTAAAGAGCTTGAATCCCAGAAGAGGCGGATAACTGCCAATGAAAGAACTGTTGGCGATCTGGGTGCTCTAGACGAGCAGTTGTACAAGCAAGGCATGATGATTGGCAACCAGGCAAAGCTGGCAGCAAAGCTGGAGCGCCGGAACAGGTATATCAATTTCCTGCGAGAGAAAGATATAGACAATGTTATACGGGCGGCTGTTGAAGCTGGCTATAGTCCGATGGAAGGTATACGAGCCATTTTGGTCGGATCGAATTACCCGTTTCAAGGTGCTGGCGATGCCGTTGGAGCCAGAGTGCAGGCTTTGAACAACGAATACGCTGGCGCATTAATTGCGGCATTACGCAAAGAAGGGTTGGACGTTAAATTTGAAAAGATGAAAGGGGAGTATGAACGTCAGGTTGCCAAAGCCTTGTCTAACTTTAACACGGCAAACCCAAAAGGCAGGGCTGATATTGGCGTAACAGAGGATGCTTACAAGACAGCCAAGATCATGTTTAACGTCCAAAGAGAAGCATTGCGAAGATTGAATAAAGCTGGTGGTTTTGTTGGGGCGCTACAAGGCTATGTGGTGAGAGCGTCCCATGACCGCAGCAAAATGATTAGGGCTGGCGAAAAAGCCTGGCGAGATGGGGTTAGGGATAAGCTTGATTACGAAAAGATGGGCGTTGAGCCTGATGACATTGAAAGGTTTTTAGGCAGTGTTTGGGCATCTCTGGTGAGTGGTATCAGACTGCAAGATCAGCCCACGGATATTGGCAGAGCTTTTACAGGCCCGAGAAACCTGGCTAAAAAAGAAAGCGCGTCCAGGCTATTGGAGTTTAAAGACTCAGATCAATGGTACTTATACGACCAAGAGTTTGGTATTGGGTCTTTAAGCAACGCATTCCTGCAAGACATATCCCGTTCTGCCCGATCTACTGCGCTAATGCAGAAGCTTGGAACCAATCCAGAGGCTATGGTTGATAAGGTTATTCAGAAAGTAAGGCGGCAGTATCGGGACAAATACATTGATAACAAGAAAGAACTTGACAAGCTAGACGAGCAATTTGGCAATGAGATGGGAGAAATAACCGGCGCTGTGTATCAGTCAGAGCTAGGCTATCTGAGCAATCTGATGGCAGACGTCGGCAAAAACGTAAGAGCACTTGAAACAATGGCTAAACTTGGAGGGGCTACCATTAGCTCTTCGGCGGATATAGCTGCGCTTGCAACAAACAGACAGTACCAGGGCGCATCTATGCTGGACTCTTGGGCTGAAGCGTTTACAGCGGCGTTTAAAGGCAGGCAAGGCAGTGACATGCGAGAAATGGCTGACCTGATGGGTGTTGGTTTTGATGGAATGCTGGGTGACTTTATGTCTAGGTTTAACGGCAGCCAAGATACACCTGGGATGTTTGCCAAAGCTTTGCAGATATTCTTTAGGCTCAACTTATTAACTCAATGGACAGAATCAAACAAGCGCGGCGCCACATTCTTAATTGCCAAAGATATGGCAAACAACGCCGTTAAAGATTTTGCAGATCTTTCTAGCCAACTCCAAAGACTGTTAAGCAGATATAATATTGACGCAGCCAAATGGGATGTTGCACGATCTGCCGTAAGTAAAGCCCCTGATGGGCGTGAATATTTAATGCCTAATATGATTGAAGACACTGATGTTAGGCAGGCTATTTATCTTATGTATATCACCGAGGCTGATGTTTCGGTTCCGACACCTGGCGCTAGAGAAAGGGCGATACTGACTCAAGGCCAGAAAAGGGGAACCTTTACAGGCGAGATGATGGGGTATCTGACGCTGTTTAAATCATTTAGTGTGACGATGTTGACCAAGGTTCTTGGCCGTCAAGTAGCCGCTAAAGAGTATGGCGGTGTTGCAAATTTAATTGTAGGCACCACGCTGCTCGGTTATCTTTCAATGCAAGCCAAAGAGGTATTGAAGGGTCGGGAGCCAAGACCGCCGACTATGGAAACATTTGTTGCAGCCATGCTTCAAGGCGGTGGCTTGGGTATCTATGGCGACTTCTTGTTCGGCCAAGCTAATCGCTATGGCGGAACCTTTTTAGAAACCGCCGCCGGTCCTGCTATTGGCACGTTCTCTGACTTAATTGACACTTATGGCAGCGCCAGGGATGTGGCGCTTGGGTCAGAGGCCGACCTTAGCGGGGAGATGACAAGGTTGCTGAAGTCAAACCTTCCGTTTGCAAACCTGTTTTGGGCAAAAGCTGCAATGGACTACGCCGTCTGGTTTCAACTCCAGGAGATGCAGAATCCAGGGTATTTGCGCCGAATGGAGCGCAGAGTGAAGCGAGAAAACAACCAAGAGTACATTGTACCGCCCTCCAGCATTATTGCGACTGGCGGCGGATTCAGATAATTAATGGAAGAAATACGCTAAATATGCTAAAAAGCGTTCTAATACCAGGAGTATTATAGATGGCCGATATCCCTATAGATGCAATACCCAGGAGGGTTCAGTTCACAGGTAACACTGGACTGGGGCCGTTTGCGTTTACGTTCAACATTCTAGCAGCAGCCGATATCGCAGTATACAAGAATGCGACCCTGTTGACTATCACTACTGATTACACTGTTTCATTAAATGCTAATGGTACAGGATCAGTAACACTTACGGGCGCGGGCAGCGGCACTGCCCTGGTTGCCGCCGATTACTTGACGATCATTGGTGATCTGCCCCTGGCGCGTACTACTGACTTTACGACTGCCGGTGATCTCTTAGCATCTGCCCTGAATGACCAGCTGGACGCAAGCGTAGTTATGACGCAGCAGATATCAGAGCGGGTTGATCGGGCATTGCGCCAGGATCCTAATGATGTTGATGGCGACATGACGATACCTGAGAAGGCTGATCGTCTGGGCAAGTATCTTAAGTTCAACGATACGACTGGTAATCCTGAAGCTGGCGATACTGCGGGCTTGTATACCGCTGCTGGCATGAATCACTATAACTTTACGGGTGATGGGACTACGGTTAACTTCACTTTGGGCATGGATCCTGGAGGCGAGAACAACACTCAGGTCTATATTGACGGTGTGTACCAGCAGAAAGATGGCTATAACGTATCTGGCGCAGTCGTACAATTCTCCGTTGCACCACCTAATCTCAGCACTATTGAGGTTATGGTCATTGAAGTATTGCCAGTAGGCGCTACCACTGCGTCACAAGTATCGTTTACTCAAGCGGGTTCTACTTACGCTCGCAATGTCCAGCTCAAGCTAGAAGAATCGGTATCGGTCAAGGACTTTGGTGCTATTGGTGATGGGGTTACGGATGATACGGTGGCTATTCAGGCTGCTATTGCAGCATCAGCAAACAAAACGTTGATTTTTGACGGAACTTACAAGCTAACAGGATATTTATCTATAGAGTCACCTTGCGTTATTGACCTTCAAAGTTCGACTCTTAACTTCACATTGACCACTGACGTCCCCGGTGTTCACATTAAGTCTGACAATGTTTCCATAACCGACGGTACAATAAATGTTACAGCATCAGGATATGCGGCAGGTTACGGCGGGAATTGTGTGTTTGTAGGGTCTTTAGGCGTGGGATCTGCTGGATACGACAATTTCCGTATATCGAATTTGACCTTAAGTTCGGATCGTGGCGACGGTGCTGGCGCAGTTATTGGCGTCATGGGTGGTAGCTCAAACGGAATTATTGAAAATATTATAGTTCCAGACGCTGTAGTGTCTCCTAATATCATAGGCATAGAATGGCGTGGAGATGCCACAGGAACGGAGCACCCCCATAACATCACTGTACGGAACTTGCAAATCGGTCAGATCGACAGCGTTTGGACTCGGATGGCTTGGGTATCATCTGCATTTAACGTCAGCATTGAGAATGTATGGGCTAAAAAAATAGGTCATGGATTTTTTGTTTACGCTGGTGACAGATCAAACGAATGGGCATCTGTTGACTATGCAGGTTTAGTGGGAACTGGCCTGAGCATTCGTAATTCTGGCTGTATGAGTGTGACCGAGGCAGGTCTAGAGTTAGCTGGCAAGGGCAACATTGCGGTAAGCCAATTGCCGTTAGAACTGACAGCAGATAATTGTCGATTCAAGAGCAACCTAACCACACCTTCAAGCGGTGATTGGGGATTGTTTGCCGAGCAAACCAGTAAGTTTCAAATATCCAACAGTACATTTGATGGGTTCTATCGCGGTGCTTATTTTTCCGCTTTGTGCTCTGATTTCCGGTTAGAGAAATGTCAGTTTTTGAACAGCGAAACAAATGGCGGTTTTTTTGGTACATCCACTGCCGGAGAGCAAGCTAAAGATGGCGTTATCAACGATTGCTTGTTTAAAGATAGCAACCAGTCTGGCGGCACATCGAGTTTAATAAATTCTAACCTTGTCTTGTACTCCGATAATATGACGGTCAATGAATGTAAGTTTGACGCTCCTGCGGCTATGCAGGCTGTTTATATTGTTAGTCCATCTAAGTTTACAAAACTTATTAACAACACGGCTATCAATATATTAACAGGCAAGTATTTTGTCGTTAACGATTCCACCGGTAACAAAACCATTGAAACATTGGCTCAGAATAACTATGTCGAGCCTGTTTCTTTATTTTCTGCGGGTGCTGATGTATTCAGTACGCAAGATGAAAATCGAACATATTATCGAATTAGTACGCCAAATGTTGGAACATACAGCCAAGGCACTAAATTCTATGACAGCGACCCAGCAGCAGGCGGCTTTATAGGCTCGGTTTGTACCTCGTCAGGCACTTTTGGGACGTATTCAGAAGGGCGTACATTAACAGCCGATGGCTCTAGTACTGTTACATTGAGCGCGGCTAGTTCAGTGTTGTATCAAGGTGAATATATAACCATAGGCGGGGTGACAGATGCTAGGATCAAATCAATTTCAGGCACAACAATGATTTTAGATACGACAGTTGGCTCTGGCTCTGGCTTATCTATATCTTACACGACGCCAATATTTAAAACCTACGGTACAATATCGTAATTTGAACCAATTTAGGTAATTATTAGAGGTTAGTAAAATGTTAAAGACAGTATCTTCAGATGACCTTGCCTTAGATTGTTTCGGTGACAATATGACTATCACAGGAAACGTAGTAAAAGGCGCTAAAATTCACTTGAGAAATGACACAGCAAATATTGTTGTTGCTAACAAAGTTACTTCCGTGACTCAAGCTGGAGCATATACAACCAACATTATTGCGAATAACGGATAGGAATAAGCTATGACAATTAAACAGTTAGGCGGTGTGTTTGGCCGCAATCCAACATTTAACGATTTAACAGCCAACTCACTCACGGTAAATAGACTATCCACTAATGGTACGGTTGCAGAATGGCAACAGGACGGCACAAAGGTTGGCTCCATCGGATCAGCGTCAGGTGTAATTAGTTATATAGTTCTTGATCCCCGTTTAAGTTTAAAAGGTGCCGGTCTGATAGGTGGCTCTATTGATTCTAGCACGGGAGTTCTTAGTCCTGCCGATAAAACGGGAGCGGCAGTAGATGGTGCAATTCAGCTTGGAATCGGCTCAAAACGTTTTAAATCACTATATTTGTCGGATGGCGTGTATCTTGGAGGGGTTGCAGCGGCAAATTTGCTCGATGATTACGAGGAGGGTGCTTGGACTCCTGTACTGTCAGACGCTTCTTCTGGTGGCAACTTAGGATCTGCCACAATTAACAAAGCCAATTACACAAAAGTAGGCAGGAGCGTAACTTTATCCGCTAGTTTGAGCGATATTGTTACTACAGGGATGGGGACTTCTTTATCTTTATATATTCAAGGATTGCCGTTTACATCCGCGTCATCAAATTCCAGTTTTGGCGCTGTAAAAATAGATAGCGTAGCATTGCAAGGCGGCAGAACATCTGCTGTGTGTGAAGTATCGGATTCAGATGCGTGGCTTAGATTTTGGGCTATAGGTGATGCTATTGCAGACACCCCGATAGACTGCGGAGACATTACATCAGGCTCGTCAGACATATTTTTTACGATCAGTTATCACGTATAAATAATTTATCAGAGCCAGATCAAACAACTTAAAGGAACGGCGTAATGGCTTTAACAAAAATTCATAATAGGATGATTTCTGGTGCCTCGGCAAATGTTCAAGACTTTGGCGCTGTTGGCGATGGAGTAACGGATGATAAGCCTGCTATTCAGTTGGCAATTGATAGCTTGATTGATGGTGGGGTATTGTATATTCCTTCAACCGCTTCATATTACAGCATTAATGCAACCTCGTTGTCTGAAGCTATTACCGTAAACAAACAAATTACTATTGTGTTAGACGGAGAGCTGCGCGGGACAACCTTTGTTAATCAGGCTTCTCCCCCGTTTATTATGAATGTAACGGCGGATAATGTTGTTATAAAAGGTAAAGGCACTTTTAAGGGCGATGGGACTGTTATACAAACTGGGTCAGATAATACATATATTACTGGGCTTCTTCGCATTGATGCAAGCAACGTGATTATTGACGGATTGAATTTTATACAATCTCCACAAGCTGCAATTTTTGCAAACAGCGGCTCAAACAATGTCACTGTTACGAATAGCATATTTAAGGGCTACGCCACAACCACTGGAGGAGGAACAAACTATTATCAAGTTTTCTTCAATGTTACAAGTTATGGAGCGATAGTATCTCATAACAGGTTCCTTGAATATGACGCAACACACATGGCGATTCAGTGTATTAGTTTCAGCGGTGGAGAACACGATCACGCACTAATTACTGAGAACTATTGCCGAGCTGCTCTTGACCAGTTTACTTATGCCAACGTGATTAACTCTGTTGTGTCTAACAATATTGCTGTCGATGGCATTGCGGCATCCAGTTTAGATGGTATCAAACTCAATGGAGGCTTTAAAAATGCAGTAATTGGCAATTCTATTGATGCTGAGGGCGGTCTACAACTGCTTAATCAGCGTGATATTACTGTTGTAGGCAACAAGATTAATTTCTCAGAAGGCAGGGCTATTTACCTTTACGACAACAAATCTAGTAGCGACAAAAACATGAACAACATTGTTGTTTCTTCGAATGTTATTGTTGGAGAAGGGACGGCTGCAACGGGCGCCGTTCTTTCTGGAATAACTTACATCCCAGTTCTTGCTTCTTCAAACGTCATAATCGAAGGCAATGTCCTTCACAACTGCGGTAAAGACAAAGACACAGAAGCGGCAATTCGTTGTCAAGGAACAACTGGGGCAGTAACTAACCTCACCATCCGAGACAACCAAATAACTGGTGATTTTAATCAGTATGCGATTAGTGTTGTTGATTGTGACAATGTTGATCTTTCGGACAACAAGGCAATAATATCTGGTGGTACGCCTTCTCAGTATCGACCGATATATGCAAACAACTGTGACTATATTCGGATTAACGGTAATTACATTAAAAACGAGAACACGGGCACTGTTGAAATGGATGTTGCAATTTACGTCCCTTCTGCAAATTACATTATAAACACAAATAATGTTGTTCTAAATTGGCTTAGAGCTGGCCCCGGAAATTACCCTTGGCCTTCTAGTTCTTCTGATGGCAGCACTAATCACGGCAATCAACTTTCAACGCAGTCTTTAAATGGTACGTTTACATTAGACGCTGCGAGCACAAAAGTTATTGCGAACACGAATATTTTTGGAACTAGCACCACTAATGGAGATTGCACTGTTGAGTTTACACCGCTGAATGCTTCTGCGGCAGCATTGATGGGATCTTCAAAGAGGTTATATGTTTCAGCAATTGTAGAATATGCTAGCTTTACTGTTGCAACTGCCGATGCTTCTGCTGCGGCTGGCACTGAGATTTTTTCGTATAAAATTATTGAATAAATATTAAAAACTTAATTACCCGTAACGGGTGGACAGTCCAACCAAGGAGATAAAATGGCACTTACAGAAGAAACATTGAACGACAAGATCGAAGTAATACAAATGGCTGCTGGCTATCCAGTAATCCAAGTTCGTACTGCAACGGTCATCAAGCGTGATGACGTAGAGATCTCACGGAACTTTCACCGTCATGTACTGACGCCAGATGCAGACCTGGCTGGCGAAGACGCTGACGTTGTAGCAATTGCTGGCGCAGTATTCACGGATGATGCCAAGGCTGCACATGCTGCTGCCCAGGCTGCTGAAGGATAATTGTCATGCAGGAGGAAGCCAAGACAGTTATGGATTCATTAGCAGTAGGCGGCACGGTCGCTACATTGGCTGGTTGGCTTCCGAGTGTGGCTAGTTTGTTCACAATCATTTGGTTGGCGTTGCGTATCTGGGAGTCTGATACTGTTCAGAAGCTCGTTAAACGAGATGGCTAATGATTGCTGAACTAGCCGCATTTAATGCCGCCTTTGGTGTGGTAAAGGGCTTCATCGCTAACGGCAAGGACTTGCACGATTGCTTTGGTCAGATCGGCCAGATGGTCAACGCTAAAGAAGATCTGAAATCACGCCAGCAAAGGAATAAGAAATCTTTGTTTGCAAATGATGCAGAGGAGTTCATGGCCCTTGAGACGATAGCTAGGGCAGAGCAGGAACTGCAAGATTTTATGGTTTACTTCGGACGGGCTGGCTTGTGGGACGACTTTATTGTGTTTCAAGCTAAGGCTCGCAAGGCCAGATTAGAGGCTAAGAATGCACACGCCCAGAAGATTAACCAGCGAATGCATTATGCTGGACTTGCAGTGAGTTGCGTCTTGGTTGCTGTCGGGCTATACGCCTGTTTCACAATCATATATGCGATTGTAAAATAACCATGGAGGCTGACAAGTAATGTGGCAAGCACTGATAGGGCCAGTCACTAATCTAGTAGGCGGCTGGATGAATAACAAGGCTGAGGAGAAGCAAGCTAAACATCAAGCTAAACTCCAGGTCATCCAGAACAATGCTGATTGGGAATCCAAGATGGCAGACGCTAGTGCTCATTCATGGAAGGATGAGTTCTGGACGATCATACTATCAATCCCTATCTTTATGGTTGGTTATGCGATTGCTCTTAATGATGTGAGCGTGATCGATAGGGTTGACGCTGGGTTCAAGGCGCTGTCACAATTGCCAGAGTGGTATCAATACCTACTGTTCATTGCGATCAGTAGTTCATTCGGTATTCGTGGTGTATCCAAGATAATGGAGATGCGGAAATGAAGAAGCCTAACAAGGGATTGTATTACAACATCATGGCAAAACGTGCCAGGATAAAGTCAGGATCAGGCGAGCGTATGCGAAAGCCTGGCGCCAAGGGTGCGCCTACCGCTAAAGCATTTAAAGAATCGGCGAAGACTGCTAAAAAATGACGTTTAAATATTTCACCAGGGAAGAGTTTAACTGCCAAGAGACGGGCGAGAACGGTATGCAGGATGAGTTCATCTATGCGCTAGACCAGCTGCGCGAGGCGTGCGGCTTTCCGTTTCGAATCACCAGCGGTTTCAGATCGCCCAATCACTCGCTGGAAATCAAGAAGTCTAAGCCTGGCACTCATGCTCAAGGTATTGCTGCCGACATAGCAGTATCAGATGGCAACCAAAAGTTTCTGATCGTTCAGAATGGTATGGCGCTTGGCTTCAGCGGGTTCGGCCAGGGCAAAACATTTATGCATGTAGATACCAGGCGCACCAGGCCTGTAATGTGGGAATACAACTAGGAGAACACCATGCCATACGGTAAAGGTACATACGGATCAAAGGTTGGACGACCATCCAAGAAAGACAAGATGGATCCAGGTCTCAAGAAAGCAGCGATGAAGCGGATGGCAAAGAAGCGCAAAAACTAATGCCGGACATAACCATTCAAGATCTGGAACCAGGGCAGACAGTTATTATTGCCGTGGTTCAACACGAAGAATATGATGATCCTGATGATGGTGAAGAAGAAGATATTCCCGAGCCGGTTGCCAAGATCTTAGACCTGGTATCAAACGGTTAGTCTTGCGTAGTATGCAAGAGTCCGGTTGACTTGACCACTGGATCTTGGACCTTTGGTTGCAGCTCTGTGTCAATCAAGATCTCGCAGTAGTGTATTGCCTTCCGCAGATCATCAACCCCGCCCTTATCTCTCCAGCGCGAAATATATTTCACCACCGCATGTTCACAAATCCCTAGATTGTTTGCCAGGGCATACTCTAACGGTTGGATTATCATCTGTTTGTAATGGTTGCCGCCTACTTGTTTATCGAATGCACTCATCTTAATCGCTCCGCGTTTACTTTTAGTCTTGCCTCTTCTCCATACTGCTTGTGTAATACGATGCAGGTCATCGTTCTTTCTGCACCGTATCCACTAGCATTGTGCCAAGAATCTGGCGGCGGTAAAACCCCGAAATGTTCGATGGTCATGCCGCCTATTTCTTTTGCGTCTCGATGGTGGATGTGTCCCAGGTAGCAGTAGACATGATCGGCATCGCCCCATTCTTTTCTGAGGTTGCGTGTGATGGCCTCGTATAACCTGGTTGCGTTGATCTTGTCTCCGTGGTGAGTGACGACCAGGTTCTTGCCGAACTGAAACCATACAAACTTGTTGAAGTTATCCAGCACTGTGACGCGCTTGTCGTTCTCGAAGTACATTTGAATTGCAGTGTTGAGAAACAGGCTTGCGTCTGGATCATGGTTTCCCCTGGCGTTCACGACCATTACCTTTTTATGCTTCTCAAGCATACGTAACACGACTCGTTTTATTAGGTGTGATCCCGCTCTGATAATGCGTCCCCAACTGCCATCGGAATCTAGCAGGTTCTTAGAATTGGGTGTGCTTGAGCTGGCGTCTTGGATGTGAAAGAAGTCGCCCAGGTTGACCAGGCATCCCGTCTCACTGTTTGGGGATACAGATACCAGCCTGTCTACTGCATCGTCTAATATTTTTTCTGACTTGCTAACGTCCCAATCTTCGGCGCCTGTCTCCTCTGACCAGGCACTCAGGCCCAGGTGGTGATCGCCTATCAGGTACACTGACATAAGATCCTGGTCTACAGTCTTGGGTGCTTTAAGTGGTTTGTGTATGCCGGATAGTTCATCTTTAAACGCATCCGTAAACTCGTCCATCATCTCCTGGATCTTGACCTTCTCAGGTTCCTGGATGTGCCATTGCAGCTTGATGGATCCGTCTTCACCGTATGCGGTGCTTAATCTTTTGGTGGTGAACCCTGGTGCAACTTGCCGAGTGACCCCGTAATCTGGGGCCACACCGGAAGCCGCTGCTCTAATGTGTACTCGTGATATTAGCGCGTGCACTCGCTTAGAATGCTTGCCTAATCTTCTACTGATTTCAGTCTGAGTTAAGCCCTGGATGTGCAGCTGGATAACTTCCCTCTGATAATCCGTTGTGCAAAACTCCAGGTGCCTCTCGATAGATCGTGCTGCCATAGCCGAGTGCCGATAGATTTTGCATCATTATACTAATGTCAAGCTGTTTTTATACCCCCTTCCTTTCCGTGAAATCAAACCCTTACGCTCCAGGGCTGCGATGTGTTCTGAGACTGTCGTTCTAAATATCTGAAAGTGTTCGGCAATCTCTCTCTGTGCGGGTGTGACTTGGTGCCGAGCGTAATGCTCGGCGATAAAGTCGTATATCTCCCGCTGTCGTTTGGGGAGTATCACTTGCTCGCCTCCTTCTCAAGTCTGCTGATCTTGGTATTCAGATAACCGGACACGTGCACGCGAGTCGTTGCCTCCAGAAACCCCATCGTCGCCAGGTTGTGATCCCTGATCTGAAACAGCATTGCCAGGGCTTCGGCTGCTTCGGTTCCTTTCTTATTGAAGTTCTTTTCGTAGACATCCAGCATCACAGTAAACCCATCGGCATAGGCTTGTTCTGTGGTGTAGTCGTCCTTGTACTGCTCGCCGTTGTGGTTCATGACCTGGTAAACAGATGGCTTGGATTTCTTTTTAGACTTTGGTTCCAGTACGGTTTCCGGTACGGGTTCCGGCATGACTTCCGCTGCGACCTCGATCGCTGTGGATTCATATTCGGCATAGTCATCGGCTGGTGGTGGTGGCGGCAAACTGTCCAGCGGATTCGTATGCGTAACATTAGGCGTTATATCCCTGGCTTCGCCTTTGTCGACTGGGTAGTCTTGCGCTTCCTCGGCTGTGATCACGCCCTT
>Ga0115559_1001990_pt1 | contig 13299 bp, 9 predicted proteins | sample COGITO_mtgs_1105_3_FD_87281 | JGI IMG/M metagenome (GOLD analysis project Ga0115559, IMG submission 87281) | Pelagic marine microbial communities from North Sea - COGITO_mtgs_110506 | ecosystem: Environmental > Aquatic > Marine > Epipelagic | place: Germany:Helgoland, sampling site Kabeltonne... | reverse complement strand
GATCCATACACCCTTTTAATTGCGGTATTACTATCTGCGCAATGCACAGATGTACGGGTCAATAAAATTACACCGCTCTTATTCGCCGAAGCCGATAATCCGTACGACATGCTTAAGTTATCTGTTGATGAGATCAAACAAATCATACGCCCTTGTGGCTTATCGCCTATGAAAAGTAAAGGGATTTATGGCTTGTCAAAAATTATCATAGACTCCCATAACGGAGAGGTGCCTCAAAGTTTTAGTGCTTTGGAAGCCTTGCCAGCTGTGGGACATAAAACGGCGAGTGTGGTCATGGCACAAGCCTTTGGCGTGCCTGCATTTCCAGTGGATACGCATATTCATCGTTTGATGTACCGTTGGAACCTAACCAATGGTAAAAGTGTAGTACAGACAGAAAAAGATGCCAAACGACTGTTTCCAAAAGAATTCTGGAACGATTTGCACTTGCAAATTATTTGGTATGGCCGCGAATATTCCCCTGCCCGTGGGTGGAATTTAGACGCAGATATCATTACCAAAACCATTGGACGAAAATCGGTGATTGATGCCTATTATAAGTAAATTTTGAAATGTTCTTTAGTGATTTTCAGTCGATTTTTTTATTTATTTTAAAACGCAACTAATACGTTAACAGCTATTTATGTGATGTGTTTGAATACTCTTTTTTGGAAGTTTAGAAAATATGTTATATGTTTGAGTGATGATGACCCCAAGTCTAAATCTTCGTAAATTAGCTTGACCGAATGTAAGCGATTTTTTTATTTGAATTATTGATTTGTGGAGTAAGCTAGATGTATGCACTGAAATCAGTTACATATAATGACAACTAAAAGTTGTGTTATCTCGGGATATAGAACCGTTTATACACCCTTTTGTTGACATATAACGAGTTTTAAAACATTAAAGAAAAAACCGAATGGCAATAACTAAATGTAAAAAGTGTGAGCATTTTTACGGTAAGAAAAAAGAAAAATGCCCAAAATGTGGATTAGCAAACAATGACATTGAGCCTGAATCTAATATAAAACTGATTGCAGGATTAATTACAGTTGCCATATTTATTGGTTTGATTTTTGGTGTTAAATCGCTATTTACTTTTGATTCCGACAGCAATGATGTAACAAATAGCTACAATAATAGTTCTACAAATAAACAGCTTGCATATAATTATGCAATGGATTATGTAAAGCAAAAACTTAAATCGCCAAGTTCAGCAGAATTCCCATCACTATTTGACCGACAGGAACATATTACCGAATTGTCTTCAACTGAGTATCAAATTAATTCGTGGGTTGAAAGTCAAAATAGTTTTGGGGCAATGATTAAAACAAACTTTTCTTGCCTAATTAAAATAGCTAATGAAAAAGTCAGCATATTCGATTTAAACATATTGGAATAAAAATGAATAGAAAATATATAATACGAGTATATGAATAGTATTAGTTTATTTTCGGCACCACGCAAATGTGAGGCGCCAGCAGGGGTTGAATTAATTAAATTAGGTTTTTAGCTTAATCCGAAAAATAACGCTTACAACTGCCCTCCTTTTCTTATACTAAACCGTTAGTTTAACGTGTGAATTTAGTTATATTTGAATTCAAAGGAATTTAATGAACTATTACATCTACTTATTAGGACTTATCGGATCGATTTTAATGGTAAATCAACATGCAATTGCACAAAAAACTGAGTCCCAAACAGAGCAATTTCAAAATCGGATAATAGATTCCATATTTTCTAAAACTTTAAGTGAAAGTCGTGACTTTTGGGTAAGATTACCAGCTAATTTTCAGCCAGATAATAATGAAAAATATGCCGTGATTTATCTAATGGATGGATTTTAACTAGAAGGCACTTTGGAAGCTGTTTATGGAAATTATTGGGGGCATTATCTACCACATATGATACTTGTTGGGGTTTCTAATCGCAGCAACCGGGTAAGAGATTTAACGACTTCGCAGATAAAAATGAGACGCGGTAGTGCATTTAATAGTGAAACAGGAGGTGCAGAAACCTTTACTAAATTTATGGAAGAGGAACTCATCCCATATATTGATAGTAAGTATCCAACCATGGCCTATCGTACCTTAATAGGGCATTCTTATGCCGGTTTATTTACTATAAATATGATGGTAAATCATGCACATATTTTTCAAAATTATATAGCGATAGATCCGAGTTTGGATTGGGACGACCAGAAATTATTGAAGGAGGTAAAAGAAAAGTTGAGTACAGAAAGTTATGAAGGCAAATCCCTTTTTGTGTCTTTAGCAGCAGAGCAACTACATATGTGGAATGAAGAAATAACCATGGAGAATATTATGGATGACTCTTCAGAGTTTACTTTGTTTCCACGTTCAATCATCGAGTTTTCAAATTATACTAAATCTCAAAAACAAAATGGATTAAATTTTTCATGGAAGGTTTATAATGAAGATTTACACGGTACAGTGCCGTTACCATCAATAAGAGATGGGCTGATTTTTCTTTTTGAATGGTATCAGTTTAAATCTCCTCAAAAATATAATAATCCAGAAACCCCTATAGAAGAATTGGTTTCGCTATTGAAGGAGCAGGAACAAATTTATACCGAACGTTTTGGTGTTCCCACTGCACCAATGATAGACGAAATGTTAAATGGCTATGGTTACATGAATATGCAAATGGGACAACCCAAGAAGGCATTTATTTTTTTTGAAATGAATATTAAGTATAATCCAACAAGTGCAAATGCTTATGATTCGATGGCTGAGTATTATGAATCTCAAAACGACAAAGAAAATGCCATAAAATACTTAAACAAGGCCTATGAAATAAGTGGTGGCAATTTTTATAAAAAAAGAATTGAAGCTCTAAATAAAAAATAACGAAAGGCTAACAATCTATAACCGCAATAACAAACGAACTCTCAAAAAAAAAACGAAAACTATTTAGTTTTCGTCTTCGGGTTTAATAAATTCTGAACGATATTTTTCTAAAAATTTTTTCTGTCTTGCATTCATCTGTTGCCATATTTTGTCAATAACCATAAAGTCTGAACCAAAATCACTTTCAAAAAAATCATCATTAAAGAAATGTTTACTAAAAAGTGAGTCTTTAGAAAAAACATCTTCAAACCCTCGGTTTTCAAATACCGAAAAATTGGTGAAAAATCTTGATTTAAAAGATTGCATCAAACTATCTCGCTCTGAAAATGATAGATTGTCGTATTTATCATCGGAAGACCAAGAATAAATACTATCATATCTAATTAAATTTCCATTTTCGTCAAATTCTTTATCTACTTTCCAAGAGCCCTTTGGTTCTTTAATTGATTTTTCTTCACTTTCCTTATTTTTTAGATCTTTATTTTGACTGTTGCAACTCACGCTTAACATACCAATCATGAATAATAAAACATATTTTTTCATCGCTTTAAATTTTAAGGATTAAACATTTTTAAGAGTATAGTTAGGAGACCGATTACTCGGTCCCCTACTATATACTTTACTCATCAATCAAAAATTTAAGTAAATCGATTATGAAATCTTAATGCTTCTAGCTGGCTTTTGTTTTGCCTCTTCTTTTTTGGGTAAGAGAATACTCAAAATGCCTTCGTTATAACTTGCATTAATTTTATCAGCATTTACACTTTCAGGCAGAGTAAAGGTTCTTTTGAAAGAAGAGTAACCAAACTCTCTACGAGTATAATTTTCTTCTTTGTGTTCATTGTCTTCCTTTGTCTCTGTCGAGATTGATAATACTTGATTGTCAATGTCAATTTGGAAATCTGATTTCTTAAGACCTGGAACTGCCATTTCTACTGCAAAATCATTTGCGGTTTCTTTGATGTTAACTTTTGGCAAAGTAATTCCAGTATTAAAGTTTGAGGTAAATACTCAAGGTATTAGGTCACGATTAAATATATCATCTAACCAATTTGACAAAGTTGGGAAGTTTTGATTTGAATTACTGTTCACTAAACTTCCTTTTTTAGGAACACTTACTAAATTGCTCATAATTACAAAATTTTAAATTAAACATTATTTCAAATTTGAAATCTCCATTGATTTCGACTTCAAAAAAACAAAAAAAATGCCAAAATAGATTTACTGAATTTTATCCAGCAGATGTTATTAAAATTGCCTCCCTAACAGTCATTTCTTCAGTATAATTGTCATTTTGTCACTTAAACAAACACCGCTAAATTATTAATTTGGCTCAGAGCAAACCTGAAAGTGCAACAATTTTACTACCGAACTTGCCTTATACTAACCGAATCATAAATGCATTAATTAAAAACCCCATGCTAGCGCGATCATCATTTGCTCGTGTTCCGCCTTAGCCTGGCGCCAGTTCCAAAAAGTCTCTTACTATGAAGGATATAAAAAAATCCCAACAGCTGTTGGGATTTATAAGTTCTAAACTAATTGAGTATGGACTCAAATTTAAGACCGTTATAAGTAGAAACCTTCAAGGCTTTTGAGTAATTCAAAAGAAAATTTATGGTTTCTGTCTTGGGTTTAAATGTATTAGATTTAGAGGGTTTTTGAGTGTAAAGTTTTGCCATGAGCCTGTCATTGTTAGTTAGTTTGTTACTTACATTAACGACAAATTGCTCAATATATTTTAAAACGCCTTTAATTTGTTAAAATAATATTGTGTTTTTCGATTAATTTACGAAGATTGATCAAGGCATAACGCATCCGTCCCAGAGCGGTATTGATACTTACGCCTGTATTTTCGGAGATTTCTTTAAAACTCATGTCGTTATACATGCGCATGATCAAAACAGTTTTCTGATCGTCTGGTAATTCTTCCACAAGAGCTCTTATGTCTTGAACAATTTGAGATTGGACTAATTCGCCTTCGGCATTAAGAGTACCATCACTTAGTACCGAAAATATATCAAAATCGCCGCTGTTGTTAAATTTTGGCATCCGGTTATTTTTTCGAAAGTGATCAATGACTAAATTATGAGCGATCCGCATCACCCATGGTAAAAACTTACCTTCTTCATTATACTTGCCTAATTTTAAAGTTTTTATGACTTTGATAAAGGTGTCCTGAAAGACATCTTCGGTCACATCACGGTCATACACTTTGGAGTATATAAAACTATAGAGCCGTTGTTGGTGACGATTGATTAAAATTGATAAAGAAGGTTCATCTCCTTTAATATAATTACTGACAAGGGTAGCATCACTTTGAGATTTTGAGATCATAACTTTACTTTTAATAACGCACAATATGGGTGTGCATGGTTGAAAAATTAAAAAAGTAATGTTATTCTATAAGCGTTTGCTTTAAATTAATTGATCAAATATAACAACAATCCATTCAATTTTACAAATTTATTTTAGTTTTTATGTATAAGTAGGTTTAAGTCTGCTTTAATATTTTTCATATTAATAGTATCTTTGCAAACTAATTTTAATTTAATAAATGCCACTAGACCTTTCAAAACTAAGTCCAAAAGAGCACATTCTAATCAAGGGCGCAAAATTGCACAATCTAAAGAATATAGATGTTGCGATTCCACGACACAAATTGGTTGTAATTACAGGGCTTTCTGGATCTGGAAAATCAAGTTTGGCATTTGATACTTTATATGCAGAAGGGCAACGCCGTTATGTGGAGAGTTTATCGAGTTATGCCCGTCAATTTTTGGGACGACTCAACAAACCAAATGTCGATTACATCAAAGGAATTGCACCAGCGATCGCCATTGAACAAAAAGTGAATTCTACCAATCCACGATCGACGGTTGGAACGACGACCGAAATTTATGATTATTTAAAATTAGTTTTTGCGCGTATCGGAAAAACCTATTCCCCTACTTCTAATAATGTAGTGAAAAAAGATACGACTAGCGATGTGATCAACTACGTGAAAACCTTAGAAATCGGAGAAAAACTTCTTTTACTTGCTCCGATTATTTTAGAAGAAGGACGTACCATCGAAAATAAACTACAAGCGCTTCAACATCAGGGATATGCTCGAATCAAGATCGGTGATCGGGTTGAACGTATCGAACAAATAGAAAATTTTAAAAAACTTCCAAAAGCCATCAGTCTAGTCGTTGATCGGATCATTGTAAAAGACGAAGACGATTTTTATAACCGTTTAGCAGATGCGATTGAAATGGCCTTTTTTGAAGGCAATGGACGATGTCAAATTGAAAAACTAGAGAATTCTGACAGTCGTGATTTTAGTAATTCATTTGAACTTGATGGTCAAAAGTTTTTAGAACCAAACACCCATTTATTTAGCTTTAACAATCCCTATGGCGCCTGTCCAAAATGTGAAGGCTATGGCGATGTGATTGGGATTGATGAAACCTTAGTCATTCCAAACACCTCCCTCTCTATTTACGAAAACGCAGTGTTTCCGTGGCGGGGTGAAAGCATGAAATATTACAGAGATCAATTGGTTAATAATAGCCATAAGTTTGATTTCCCTATTCATAAACCTTACTTTGAATTAGAACAAAATCATCAACACTTATTATGGACAGGGAACGCTCATTTTACAGGGTTAAATTCTTTTTTTGAAGACTTAGAATCTAAGGCCTATAAAGTTCAAAACCGCGTGATGTTATCCCGTTATAGAGGTAAAACAAAATGTGGAAATTGTCACGGAAAACGATTACGTGAAGAAGCTAATTTTGTAAAAGTTGGTGCGGCTTCCATCACTGATTTAGTTGAAATGTCGCTCAAAGATTTAAAAACATTTTTTAATGATTTAACTCTAGATTCTAAAGAACAAGAAATTGCAAAACGATTGCTCAAAGAAATTCATAATCGTTTGGATTTTTTGACCAATGTAGGGTTGGATTATTTAACCTTAAACAGAAAATCAAATACGTTATCTGGAGGCGAAAGTCAACGGATTAATCTAGCAACCTCACTCGGGAGCAGTCTGGTTGGTTCCATGTATATTTTAGATGAACCTAGTATTGGACTCCATTCAAAAGATACCGAACGGCTTGTCAATGTGCTAAATGCATTGCGAGATTTAGGCAATACCGTTATTGTTGTTGAACACGATGAAGCCATTATGGCGGCGGCCGATTACATCATTGATATAGGCCCCGAAGCTGGTACGTTTGGTGGTGAAGTAATGGCGAGTGGCACTTACAAATCGCTTTTAAAAAGTAATACACTTACCGCACAATATCTAAATGGATCTCTAGAAATTGAAGTTCCAAAAAAGCGTCGGACTTCAAAATACCATATAACGATTAAAGGCGCACGCGAGCATAATTTAAAAAATATAGATGTTACATTCCCATTAAACATGCTAACGGTTGTGACAGGTGTTTCTGGAAGTGGTAAAAGTACGCTCGTTAAACGCATCGTATATCCTGCGCTACTAAAATCTATTGGAGGTTATGGTGAGAAGGCTGGTGAATTTACGAGCATCGAAGGTAATTTTAGCACCGTTAAGTTTATCGAATTTGTTGATCAAAACCCAATTGGACGCTCCTCCCGATCGAATCCTGTGACTTATATCAAAGCCTATGATGATATTAGGGCTTTGTTTTCTAAACAAAAGTTAAGCGTATTAAGGAATTACCAACCCAAACATTTTTCATTCAATGTAGACGGCGGTCGCTGTGACACCTGTAAAGGCGAAGGTAATGTGACCATAGAAATGCAGTTTATGGCAGATGTGCAGCTAGAATGTGATGACTGTAACGGAAAACGCTTTAAAAAACAAGTGTTAGAAATCAAATTCCACGACAAAACAATCGATGATGTCCTTAATATGACCATTGACGATGCCATTGCCTTTTTTGAGACCCATAACGTGACTAAAATCAAAACAAAACTTCAACCACTTCAAGATGTCGGTTTGGGCTATGTTACGTTGGGGCAAAGTTCATCAACACTTTCTGGAGGAGAAGCACAACGAATAAAATTAGCTTCCTTTTTAGGCAAAGGATCCAAAGCAGAAACGGGGCTGTTTATTTTTGACGAACCCACGACTGGGCTTCATTTTCACGATATTAAAAAACTGCTTAAATCATTCAATGCTTTAATTGATAAAGGGCATTCTATAGTAGTGGTTGAGCATAATTTAGACCTTATTAAATGTGCCGATCATGTGATTGATTTGGGACCTGAAGGCTGTGCTAACGGCGGTTACATACTGGCTGAAGGCACACCAGAATCCGTTGCTAAATCCAAAACATCTTCCACTGGGCATTTTCTAAAAAGTAAATTACTTTAATATTACTTAAAACATAAGTAACTAACAATCAATTGTTTATTTGTTTATTTTATTTTTGGCACGTTGTTTGGTAATACAAAGTTGAGTTTAACTTTTAAAAACTTTGTATTATGAAAAAATTATTTTTAACCCTCGTTAGTATCGCCTTATTCGGGACTGTATATGCAACACCGTTTCCAAATCAATCGAGATCCCATAATTCTTTCATATTTAATGAACAAGGTGTTGAGTTTGCTATTTTTAAAGATGGCCAATTTGATTTTAATGTCCTTAGATACCGACAAGATCGAAATGGATATACAAACCATCATGGTATAAATGTTAGTTTTAATACGGGTTATGATTATGGTGCCTATATTCAATACGATAATTATGGTGCCGTCATTCAAATTGAAAACCTCCCAATATTTTATGATTATTATGGACGAATCAGTCAAGCTGGAACTGTGCATATTAATTATGATTACCGAGGACAAATATCTTGGATTGGTGGCATGAATATTAGATATGACCATTACAACAACGCGCATTGTAATGGATATGTCAATCGTCAGCATCGTTTTTATACGCCAAGCATTTGGCATTCCTATTATAGAGCACCCAAATTAAATTTTTGTGTCACCTTCAACACGCCCTATAGAAGACACTACAAGCCTATTAGATATCGATACGAAAGTCCGTATAGAAACAATCGACGTCCTACTGTGTTTAGAAATCGACAGGGTCAAAATAGAGTTGCTACAACGCGATCGAACCATAGTGATCGATATAAAGTCAAACGAGATTCAAGAAAATCTGTCACTAATAGAACACGCTCAGATGTACGCATAGCAACACAATCAAGATCAAAAACAAGCGTTGCACGTTCATCAAACCCAACGGTTAGAACAAAAACCGTTAAACGTACAAAACGTACCAATCCCACAACACGCCCTTACGTCCGCAAAACAACATCAAAATCTACGGCAAATCGAGCAAAAGCGAGAACGACAAGTTCAAGCCCAAAAAAGAGAACGAAAATATCTAGCCGAATTCCAAATTCAAATGTTGTGGCACAAAGGAGTCCAAGAGCACGGACAGAGAAAACAGCCGCGAGACGAAGAAAATAATATTTTTAGTTTGTTAGTTAGTTAGTTGAAAGCTCCGTAGGTGAATATCCCACATCACTACGGAGTTTTTAATATTAAGTCAGAATTTTTTTAGCTAATTGTTTTGTCAAAAACTTTCGACTGTACATCTCTAATCCTTTGGAATTTGCTCTTAATTGTTGAGTCTTAAAAGCCTCAAAATGCGCCCTCAAGGTAGTTTGAAGCAAATCTTCATTATCATATCTGAAATAGGTCCCAGAATTTGTTTGGTTTATTATTTTTTCAATATCTGAAGTATTTGGACCTATCGCGATAATTGGACGTTTAGAGGCCATATATTCAAATAATTTCCCAGGAATAATGTATTCTGTTTCTTTTGAATTTTCTTCTATCAGTAATAAAAGTTGAGCATTTTTTTGAAACTCTAAAGCATCTGTATGTGAGACATAGCCATGATTCTGGATATGATTTTCAAGACCAAAACTACAGATAGAATCCATGACGTTAGAACTAACAGACCCAATTAAATTTAATTGAAAAACAGAAGAAAACTCGGTAGATTCTTTCACTAAATTTGACAACACTTTCCATAAAATTTGCGGGTTTCGTCCCTCTAGTAAAGATCCGATATGAGATAAGGTAAACTTTGAATCTAATGTACTGCTGTTGGGAATCTCAAAATCAAAACCATTGGTGATGACTGTGATGGCTGTGTTTGTTAATTTAGAAAATAGCTGCTTCGTTTGTAAACTGGTAACGACTAATTCGTCGGCAGCGTTAAGTACCGTTGCCTCTAATGTCTGATGCTTTTTTTTAGCAAATGAACTTAGCATTAATTTTTTATGATAGCCGATTTGAGTCCAAGGATCTCTAAAATCTGCGATCCATCTAACAGGGTGTAATTGCTTTAATTTCAATCCGATTAGATGTAAACTATGTGGAGGACCTGTGGTAATAATTGTATCGATTTGGTGCACCTTAATATAGTCAGACAAAAATGAAACCGATGGACGAACCCATGAGACTCGCGCATCTGGAATGAAAAAATTTCCTCGTATAAATAGAAGTCCTTTTTCTAAAATAGATTGTTTTTTTTGATTCGAAATCAAGCCTTTAGATAGATGATCTGTTTTGGACTTCGAAAACAATTGAGCCCATTTATAAGGCTCATTAATGGGCGTTTTTAAAACGGTTATTTTAGAATTCACCTCAGATTCTAACGAGGGATCTAATGTTGGATAATTGGGGTTTTCTGGACAATAAACAATCGGTTGTATTCCAAAATCAGGAAGGTATTTAACAAATTTCAACCAACGTTGAACGCCCGGACCGCCTGCAGGTGGCCAATAGTAGGTGATGATTAAAACCTTTTTCACGATGGTTTTCTGGAATTAAGAATCGCTATTCCCAGCATCAAAATCACGACTAAAACAGTACTGATTAAAGCAATCGTGGATCCTGTTTTGACTACCGTTGGATTAAATTGAAATACGACTCTATGTGAGCCCTTTGGAATTTCCATGCCGCGAAGCACATAATTAACGTTGTAATGATCTACAGGAGTTCCATCAAGGGTAGCAGACCAGCCATTCTTGTAATAAATTTCCGAAAATACCGCAAATCCATCTTCAGAACTCTTTGTGTCATAAACCAACTGATTGAGCTTGTAATCAACTAACTGAATTGAGGCGGTGGAATCTTTGGTAAAACGTCGCGAACTAAGTTCCGTACTATTGGCTATGGCTGTGGTGTTGGTTTTAATTTTATTTAAAGCTAAAATTTCTTCATCTGCAGAATCATAGCTTTCAATCGCATCTACAAACCAAGCATTGCCATTGGTTTTTTCATTTTCAAAATATCGGGTCTCCCCTTCTTTATCTTGATAGATGATGTATTTGGTATTTAGCATATTTAGAACTTCAAAATTGTTTTTATCAATATGAAATTCTTGCAACTCTTGGAATCGTCTTAATTTTGCTGCATGATATCCCCCAATTGAATTATGAAAATAGGAGGTTTTAGTCGAATTATCCGACATATCAAACACTCTAAAGTTCGTGGTATCTTTTAATAATTCTTTAGTAATAGAATTTGCTTGGTAAGGACGATCAACTTTGATGGCCGGCACAAAATCATCTGAATTTACATAGCGACGGTCGACGCCTACTAAATCAAAAACAAGGATAAGACCTAAAATAATAATGGTTGTATTTTGAGATAATTTTTGTTTGATGTAAGCAAAAATCAAGCTTGCAGCAGCTAAGACATACAGCAAAGTTCGCAAGGAATCTGCGCTAAAAATTGCACTTCGGTCCGCACGAATCGCTTCTACAAATGATACGCCGTAATACTGTTGAAACTGGCCGTCACTGTTTCCAACAAAATCAAATAAATTATTTTTAAAAACTAAAAATAAGACCGTCAATCCCCCAACAATACTGAGAGATTTCTTGAGCGCATCTAACTTCATTTTTGAGCTTAGATCTTTATGAAACAATTGCGTTAATCCTAAAGTTGCTAAAAGTGGAATACACAGTTCCAAAATAACTTGAATAGAACTTACCGCCCTAAATTTGTTATATAGAGGAATATAATCAATGAAAAAGTTCGTTAAAAATGATAGGTTTTTTCCATAAGATAATAGTAAGGATGTTAAAACACCAGCAATCAGCCACCATTTGAAGCGGCCATTATATAAAAATAACGCCAAGACAAAAAGGAAAATCACCACTGCTCCAACATAGGCTGGCGCTTCTACAATAGGTTGATCGCCCCAATACATTGGTGCCTGTTCGGATTCTTGAAGGGCTTGAAGCGGCGTCGCTCCCAAAGCTCTGAAAGCTTTATAAGTTTCCGAATCTTTGCCGAGATTTTCTCTATTACCACCGCCCATAAATCTTGGGATGAACAAATTAAACGTTTCTAAAATCCCATAGCTATATTGCGTAATATAGGCGCTCTCTAAGCCTGTTGTTTGTTCTTTTACACTGCCATCCGCATTAATTGTTAATTCACTTTGACCACGTGTGCTTTCTTTGGTATATTCACTAGTTGCCAATAAATTGGTGGCATTCATACCAAATGCCAAAATCGCAGCAACGATCAAAATCCCTGAAGCTTTAAAAAAAGCTTTCAGTTGGTTTGATTTATAGGCTTGCACAAAATATGAAATCGCTAGAATTACAATTAAAAAACCGAGGTAATACGACATTTGAGGGTGGTTAGTTACCAATTCCAATCCAGAAGCAACCACCGTGATTATAAACCCTAAAAAATAACGTTTTTGATACGTCAAAATAATACCTGATAACACCAGCGGCATATAAGCAATTGCATGGGCTTTTGAATTATGCCCAACCCCTAGAATTATGATCAAATAGGTAGAAAACCCAAAGGCGAGCGCACCTAAAACGGCGACTTTATAGTCTACTTTTAAAACCAACAACAAAATGTAAAATCCGAAAAGATATAGAAAAAGATAATCTGCCGGTCTTGGTAAAAACCGAAGAGCTAAATCCAATTTTTTAATGTAGTTATGAGGGTATTTAGCGCCTAGTTGATAGGTTGGCATTCCACCATAAGCACTGTTGGTCCAATAGGATTCGGCATCATAAACATCTCGAAAATCGATCTGTTGTTTGGCCATGCCAGTATACTGTACAATGTCACTTTGATAAATTTTTTGCCCTTTTAACACTGGATTGAAATACAGCACAGCAACCAAAGCAAAGCCTAAAATTACTAAAAAGTGTATGCCAAATTTTTTTAAGCTAAAATTCATCGTTTGTCTTTTTATTCAACCTCTTCATAATCCACATATTCGCCCACATCTTTATTAGATGTTTTGGAATTTGGTATTTTATCAATACTAATCTCACCTTCTTTTTGAGTCGGTGGTTTTGGAGCTGATTGGTTTCTAAAATGTGTCTCCGCTTTTTTAGCGATCGATTTAACTATATACGGCGCAAATAGGCGAATCAAATACTTAAAAATG
>Ga0115559_1001984_pt1 | contig 13312 bp, 13 predicted proteins | sample COGITO_mtgs_1105_3_FD_87281 | JGI IMG/M metagenome (GOLD analysis project Ga0115559, IMG submission 87281) | Pelagic marine microbial communities from North Sea - COGITO_mtgs_110506 | ecosystem: Environmental > Aquatic > Marine > Epipelagic | place: Germany:Helgoland, sampling site Kabeltonne... | reverse complement strand
TTTAAGATGAAATCCACCACCACCCGCAACAAAGACTTTCTTTAGTTTTTCTTCTTTACACTTAGGACATGTAGTTAATACATCATCTGACATTTTCTGCATTATTTCTAATTTGTTATCGCAGTTCTTACATTCATAATTATATGTTGGCATTACATCTCTCTTAAATTAAATATAGTGCCATCCTTGGCCAGCGTACTCGATACACCGAACATCTTCCTTCCCTATTATTTATACGCATAAAAAAAGGGACTCCGAAGAGTCCCTATAAAGATTAAAACAAGTTTCTTATTATTATCTTTTCATATTACTGTATCGAGTAACAAATCTTATGCTAAGATATTGTCAACTCTGAAGATACGATAATATTGGTTAGTACGTGCAGTAGCAAGACCGTCAGATGCAGTGTCGCCAACATACGGGTTAGATACCATACCATAACGAGTCTTAAACCCGATACGTGGTTGGAAATCATTCTCGCCAACAGCGCGAACCATCTGTAAAGGAACATATGGGCAGTAGAAAATACCAGCGTCATATGGGTTAGTACCTTTATAACCAACAGTAACGTAGTCACCAGTGGCGTATGGATCGATATACACTTTAGTGCGACCGTTAAGAACACCAGCAAAGGTGTTGCCAGTATCGTCTACGTTCAAGTTAGCAGAGATAGCAGGAGTGTAATCAAGCATTCCAGCGGCAACAAGAGCAGTTGCTACGTCAGAAGAACAGATTACTACGTTACCTTTACCGCGACGAGTTTCTTTAGCGATAGTGTTGCTTTCACGCTCGATCTGTACTAACAGACCTTTGAACTTCTCTACGCTCCAACGACCGTCTGCATCAGTTGACAAGTCAAAGATACCAGCAGTTTGTACGTTAGAAGTCAAAGCACCGATCTTCGCTTGACTGTTGATAGTACGAACGATTTCACGGTTGATTTCAGCAAGGATCTCAGTGCTAAGAATGTTAGCAAGTTCAGTTTCAGCGTCCAGACCGTGGATTGCTTTCAGGTCTTGTGCCAATTCTAAAGAGTACTCTGCTTTCAGAGCGCGAGACTTAGCAGTTACAGTTGCTTTCTCAATGGTGAAACCCATTTCAGCAAATGCAGAACCTGTGTTGCCAAGTGCTTCAGCATCAGCAGTAGGCATTCCGCCGCCAACAGCAGGAACATAAGTAGCGCCAGAATCAGCAATGCTTGAGTCAACATTAGTGTCAGTTGCGCCTACTAGACCAGAAGCACCACGTGCATCAAGAGTAGCAGATGAATCGCCAGAGAAACCAGTTACTGCTTCGCCGAACAATGCTTCGTCACCAGAAGTAGCGCCAGCACGAGTAGTCTTGTACTTGCTCTTCATAGCGAAGATAAGACCAGTAGGACCAGTCATAGGTTGAACACCAGCAAGATCGTATGCCATCAAGTTAGGCATAGCACGACGAACAAGTGCAATCAGAACAGGGTTCCAGTTAGCAGTGCCAGTAACACTAGCATTTGCGTTAGCGGGGGTTTCGTTCAGCATGTTGCTTTCTTCGAGGAATGCTTTCTCTTGGTTCTCAAGGATAGCGGCAGTTACTGACCGACGGTGATTGTCTTGGATAGAACCAGCAGACTCTTCGTTCAGAACTGGACTCCACTTTTCGATAAGTTTATCGTATGATTGTTGCATTTGTAATACTCCTAGTATTTACTTGTTAGATTTTTTAATTGCGGTTAGGTACTGTTCCATCACTGAACCAGACATCGGTGCAGTTTCTTCAGCAGTCCAATCTTCGTTGATTTCTTCTTCAACAGTTGCTACGTCTTTCTTAAAGTAGGACTCTTTAACAGTCTTTACTTTGTGAGCGAAAGATTCAGCATCTTCGAAGTCGAGTGAGTCAACTAGACCTTTTAACTTCTCAACCTGAGTGTCAGCAAGATCGCCGGCATGTTCGCGAATAATCGCTTCACGCTGAAGAGTCTCGACTTGCTCAGACATTGCTATGGCAGAACCAGTTTGAGCATTAAGTTTCTCTTCTAACTCAGAAACTTGCTCTGCTAGTTCGTCAACAAGATTCACTTTAGACTCAGGTACTTCGATGTAAGATTCTACGAACAAGTCTTTCAGACTAGTCATAAAGTTCTCAGCAATTTCAGTACGCAGACCAGATTCAACAGCAATCTGATTTTCAGTCATCCAGTTCTCAACTACGTAGTTAAGATATGAATCTACTTTCTCAACTAGGTCACTGCGAGTTGCCTCGAGTTCTTCGTCAAGTCGTGATTGGTATTCATCTTCAATTCTTTCAACTTCTTCTGAAAGTTTTGAACGAATAGCAGTGTCAAAGATTACAGCAGTTTTCGCTTTAAACTCATCTGATAAAGTTTGCTCTGATTCAACAAGATCATTCAACTCGTCAGTTACAGAAAACTCAGGCAGTTCAACTGCGTCTGAAACTTCCATATCTTCAAAGTCTTCTTGCATCCTATCATACTGTGCATTTAGGTCTGCTTTCTTCATAGAAGATAACTTACCATACATAGCATTTAGCAAACCTGCTTTGGTCTTTGGTGCAGGATCTTGTTTAGTATTATCACCCTTACGTGCTGGTGCTTTAGACTTAACTCCATCTTCTGCTTTATCTACGGACGCGATAGCGTCTGCTTCGGTGCCTACTGGCATTTGTTGAGCACTTCCTTCCTCTAATGATGACTCATCAATAGGAAGTTCAACATTCATATCAACTTCTGACATTTTGTAACTCCTTAATAGTTTGACTTGAGTAATGAGAGGAAATTCTTGTACTCCCGAACCTGCGTCTCATAGAGATGCTTTTTCGGAGCAGTTCTTATTTCTGTCTCCATATTTTCAATTACCTGAGAAGAGAGGATACCATTGTTCCATACCCAGTCAACGCCTTCCATGATACCATTAACAAATGCTGATGGTGCCGATGGATCTTGTACGATGTCAACAGTATTTAACATAAAGTCATCTTTAACGTACATAACGCCATTTCTATTCTCAAGACTACCCATACCACGAGTTGACACACCTAGTTGAACGCCACCTTCGAGAAGACCTTTTACAATCCTACCCATGGGAGTATCCAATATTTGTGCCTTTCCAACAACATCATTACCTTCCCATTGAAGGTCAGTAATGAGGTGTGAAACTTTATCAAGATTTACAGTCGGACCTTCGGGATGATTCAACTCACCAACCGCTCGCTTCTGACTTACTTGTTCTTTGACGTATTTATCTACAGCACGTTCCATAATCTGCTTGGGATAAATACGACCATTTCTATTCTTTTGTTCTGCCGACATAAAGATGCCTTCAATGACGAACTTCTTCTCACCTTGTGCATTCTTTTCGACGATGCATTGTACATCATTCTCTGTGTATTCAGTGATCAGTTTCATTACATTTCCTTGGCAAATGCTACGCCCATCTTTTCCGCTTCTTTCTGCGAACGATAGGTGTCGAGTTTTTCACCGTCAATAAAGACGGTAAATCCTTTGGCATCTTTGTGAATCATTACCTTCACTTTGCCAACCTTCTTATCGAAGACGTGTTCGCCCGGAGGCATCTTAGTCTTCGCTTCTCTAATTTCTTTGAATGATCTCATTTATACTGTTCCAAATCTATGATGAACATATTAAAACTGCCGAACACTTTAATACGTTCTCTACTTATCGCCAGTAGATGTTTCCACTGTGCTTTTGTCCAATTAGTATCAGACTCGATAATAATTGCTGTTTTCGCATAAGGTGTAAACTTAGTCAGCACATCATCAATTCTTTTTGTTCCTGAAGTCTTATAGACAGGAAAGAATCTCTGAAGTAATACATAATCATAATACGTTTCACAATTATGTATTTTAAAATCATCTTTTAGTATATCATTGCATTCGTAATCGACGTTTACTTTCCACGAATCACGTACACACTTAAAGTGGTCAACTTGTTCTTCCCACTCTACTGTAGATAAATGTAACTTCTTACCTAGTTGATTATTAACAAACTCAAGAAAGGCAGGTCCTACACCAATATCTAGGTATATTCCCTCTCTGTCAAATGATAATAATCTCTTATACAGTAACTCATTAAACTTAATTTGATTACGCATGTTCTTAGCATTCATATACTGAACAGTACTAAGATGCATAGGATCTGCAAACAGTTCCTTGTGCTTCATTACGTAATAAAGGTGGTCCTCTGATGCTTTATCAATGACCACTTCAAGTTTTTTATCTACTAGCATTTATTTATACTTATTAGTATTTATACTTCGTCAGCGAAGGCGGCATCAATGGCGGCATCAATCTCATCGTCGCCCGCTTCTTCCCAGGTCTCTGCCTGTGCGTTGAAGATTTCGTCCGCAATCTTCAACTTCGCTTGATCCAGAGTATCTGATAGTCTGTCTCCGATCAAATCATTAAATTGTGACTCTGCTGAATTAAAGTCTTGTGCCTTTATTGCATCAATTAAATCAGCGATAGGTTCAGAACCAGTCTCGATAGGTTCTGCTTGTATTTCATCAATAATCACGTCTTCATCTGCCATACTATTCTCCAAAGTTTATCGTTTACTTTTCTTGTGTTGTATCTATGTCTTTCTTAACTGGCGTTGCAGGTGCGGCAACTGGTGCAGTAGGAGTAGGTGCTTTAGGTGCTGGTTCTTCTTTCTCGTCATCTGCACTTGGTCGCCTGTCAACAATCTCATCATCGCTAACTTCAGCGTCAATTTCTTTTTGCATATCTTTCATATCGTCTTCGCTTAACTGAAGTACATTACGCATAACCCAATCTTTAGAGAAGTATTCACCAACATACTGTGTTACTTCATTCATTAAACCAACACGTTCACGAAGAATTTCCATTTCCTTTAGTTCGGTGAAGTGGTTGTCCTTCATGAAATCTACATAGATGTCATCTTTCCACTCTTCCCAGTCTTGTTCAGTAATGACACCCTTGAGTAATAACTGCTTGCGTAAGATATTCATGAACAGACCAGAGAATCTGCGTCTCAGACGATCAATGAACTTTTGGAACTTAACTTCGTCTCGTGAAATCTCAGTACTACGACCCAATGAGAATTGTGCTTCTTGCTCTAAGCGACTCACAGGAACGTTCAATGAACGATACAAACGCTTCTGAAAGTAGATAACATCATCAATCTGTCCAAGATTCTCACCGCCAGGCAGTGTACTAATCTCAGTCCCACGACCGCCTTCACGACGAGGCAACCAGAAATCTTCGAGCATAGACATATGCTTGCGATCATCTTTCATTTGACCAGTGTCAGCATCGTAAACTAACTTATTACGATACTGTGTCATAATGTCTTTCATGTACTGCTCTGACTTACCGCGCGGCAAGTTACCGACATCAATATAAAAGATTCGACGTTCTGGAGCACGAGCAAGTCTATAGATTACAAGACTGTCTTCCATCATACGCAATTGGTTGATGGGTTTTAATGCTTTATGAAGATAAGATACTACTTTCTTCTTGGACTCGTCAAGTAAACCAGAAGTAACATATGCAATAGAATCAGTCGCTAGTTTAACGCCGCTGTTCTGATTACCTGGTTTGTCTTCGTATACGTAGTACTCGTCAATAGTGTCAACGAGTTTAACGCCAGTCCTCTGGTCCTTTTTGTACTTAACTTCTTTAACTTTGCGCACTTTGGCACTGTCAATATTACGTATCTCTTGAATACCCGCTTTCATGTTGCTTTCATTAACAAGCAAATGATAGTAGAGTCTGCCGTCTACGTAGAATGATCTGAATATATCATGACCTAACTCGTTGAATTTGAGCATCGCAATGATGCCATCAAACTCGGCACGAATCAAGTCTTTAATTTTGTCTGGTGCTTCAATATCATCTAGTGCAATCTCAACCGATGATGAGTTTTCTGATGATGAAATACCTTCGTTTACAATTTCTTCGATTGCCATGTCAACTTCGGGATGCATTGAAACACCTCGATAGCGCATGATCAACTGAGCGTTGTCTTTGGACTGATCGCCGTCCATGTTTACATACTGACCAAAGTGTCCAGCAGTAGCAGTTACATAACCTGCACCGTCATTGTCTGTTGGAGGCACGACAGAGGGCAACTTCTCTTTATTAGAATTTGCTTTACTGCCCGCTCTTTTGATTTCGAATCCAAAGAGTTTTAATGCGTTGTTGTCTTGGTCTGCCATATTCTTTCCTAGTAAATAATAATGAGGGAGCACCGAAGCACTCCCTATTATTTAGTACGGTCTTAACTAGTAGTATTTGATTCCCAATACTGATATGAGAATGTCACATCAAAGGTTTCAACTTCGTCACGAGTATCATAACTCAGGGCGATTGGTCCTACAATTGTTGGGAAAGCGCCTCTGAACTGATAACGCTTTAGCACGTCAGAGTTACGATCCAACTGATCAACGATTAAGTCTGCTTGATAATCAACAGGATTAACTAGACCAGTGTTAGATTGGTGTGCATTGATACCGTTCATCCAACGCTCGAAAGCATCACGAACATCGAAATCAGTATCATTAATAATGGTTACTGTCCAATCTTCGAATGTACGATCACCAGCAATCTTCATCTCGCGACCACGGAATGGTACCAAAAGAGGTGCCATGCTTGATTGTGGTAACTGTGCAGACTTACAAAGGAATGACGTAAGTTCTACGTCACCCCCAGCATATGCCGGAAAGTTAAGGGTTGTCTTAAACAGGTTGGGACGAGCACCGCCACCTCTGAGTTTCGATTTAAAATCATCTACGCCTAAAATTGCCATTGTCTATTCTCCCTTATACCAGACCGACTACTTCATCGAAATCAACACCGGTTCTAACTGCTACGAAGTTCAAAGATACGTAGTTGATAGATCGTGCTGGTTTGATAAAGACAGATGCGATAAATTGGTTGCTGTCAATTACTGCGGCAGTGTTGTTTGTTTCATCACACACAACTCTGAAGTCAGTAATACCTCTACGACCCTTAATCTCTCTCAAGAAAGGTTCGATTATGTTTACGAACTCAGCACGAGTGAACTCATCATTGAATTCAAACATTACGTTCTGTGCTGCCGCTTTGATTGCACGTTCTACGCCTAAGAACAGACGACGGACGTTGATACGATCAAATGCAGATGGACGACCTAGTTTAGTCTTATCGCCATACAGAAGAATACCTTGTCCTGGCAGATTAACAATAGGGTTAATGCCTGCTTTGTACAGAGTATCACGCTGTGCTTTACTTGCTGTGTATGCAAGATTAGTTACACCGTAGTATTGACCACGACGACTGCCTGCAGGAGAGAACCAAGGTGCTGAAACGTCATCGGTCAGTGCCATCACACCAGCAGTTGAAGATGCCGCAGGAATATAAACATACTGATCATTGTACTTGTCATACACTTTAAGATAGTTGTTATCCACAATCAGGTAAGATGATGCGTTAAACAAGTTAGCAGTAGTAATTGTGTTTGTCACTATAGTACCAGGTGCTACACCAACAACATCAGTACGTGCAGGAGATGCTACAACAACACAATCTTTACGTGCAGTAGCAAGACCGGTCAAGACATTTACGACTGTTACTTGATCTGCTGAGGCAGCAAGTCCAGGAGCAATCAGAAAATCTACTTGAATAGTATCTACATCTGCGAACAGATTGAATCCTTTATCTACGCCGGTATATTCCGCAGTAGTGAATGTACCGCTATTTGCACCACCTTTAAGAACTGTAGTATCGGGTGCAGTGAAAAGTTGAGAACCGTTAACGGCAGCAGTGTGTAGAATAGAAGTCGTAGGTGTTGCTACTTCGTCGGGCAGTGAAGCACATCGTACATACTCAGAACCAGCATTGACTACATCAACTGCAAAGTTAGATGCGCCTTCAGGAGTTCTAGCATCGGTTGCTAAAGATACGAATGGAAACGCTTCGAGAAGAGTTCCTGCAACACCAGAGAATTGACCAGTGCGATCAACAACTGCAATGTGAACTTCGTCGTTAGCGGCATCGCCATCAGCAGATCGTGCCGCGACATGAGCAGATGTACCTGGTTTCGAATCAAATGAACCTGCATGATCAAATACTGCCCATGCTGAGTCGTTTGCGCCTACAATTTGAATGTCGATGTCATTGCCGAGAAGACCTGCGTGTTTGCCAATGAACGTATGTCCAGCAGTGACAAGAGCGGATTTACTAGTCGAGAAATCGTCGTCGTTTTTAATGAGTGAAGCAAGAGCAGCGCCGTCACTATCGTATGAGTTCTTTGCGGCAACAGTTGCATCACGCACAACAAATAGGTCGCTAGAATATTTTAAGAATGCGCCGGCGGTCAAGTAATCGACTGCGGAACCTTCGTCTGTTAATGTAGGAGATCCGAAAACACCTACCAATTCAGATTCGTTTGAAATCTTTGTTGGTACGCCTATAGGTCCCCAGTTAAAGTCACCAACAATTGCACCAGTAGAAGTGGTGACCGCAGGAACAACACCTGACAAGTCAAACTCTTTTACTGTAATGTTGGGAGACTCTGATGGAATAAATGCCATGGTCTTGTCCTTTATTAGTTAAACATATGATAAGAGATGCATAATACGAATATATATCAATGTTTTATTTATACATACCACTATTTTCAATATGGTTCGTCGCCCCATGTTGACCATTGTTGGTGTTTATCATTCTCTGCTTGTTCTATTCTATCTATTTCATCGTCGCCATTGTCAATAAAACCAAACGGCACGATATCATCTTCGATCTGTCTAACCTGATTCTCGAACATCATCTGCTTTAAGTTAATATCTGTCATGTCTGCAAAGAACTGAGTAGATACAAAGTAACCAAACATCACTAGATTCATCATCAAGTCATCGTGATTACCATCAGATGCTTCATATGATTGTCCCTGTGCTGTAAATGTAGACATCTCGAAGATGGTATTCTCATCGACAATTTCTAATTTGTTCTCTTCAAGAATATCTTTGATAGCAGAACAACCCAGACGCTTCGACTTACGAGTCATCTCAACACCGATTCGATTTGCTTTAGTAGCAGATTCGACATGGACATTCTCATACTCTAAGTCGTGGTACAGACCCTGACACACTACAGTGCCTTGATCGTTTGACTCGACTATTACATATGCTTCATTGTAGACTTTCGCATATTTATATATAATGTCAGGGAAGAGTAATGGAGAGATAGTATTATTGCGATATACACACACCTGCTCAAAAGGTCTTGTAGTAATATCGATTAAAGTAAATGTAGAATAATCCTGTCCTCTTCCCTTACTTACATCACAAGTCATGATATATTCGTGACTTTTTACAGGTTCTTTATATACGAGGCAATCACCGCCTTCTAGTATCTGTATAGGATTAATTGCTCTCAAGTCTAAGAGAGTACCTGCGCCGATTAGTGTATCGCCTGTTCCAAAGAAGGTGTTGCCGAATTCTTGGTCGAACTGCAACTGCGAAGTATTCGCAATAGTCTGTCGCTTCCACTCGTCGTCTCGCCCAGGTACATCCCACCAGTTTACAGTGAATGCTTTATACTCATTAACACCCTGTGTTGCTCCCTGCCATATTTTGTGATATGTATTGCCTATTCCATTGGCAGTTGAGGTGATGATAACTTTTGTATCTTTACCCGCAGAGACGACTGGGTACGTTGAAGTGTAGAACTCAGATGCACGTTCAACGAAAGCAAACTCATCAAGAAACAACAGATTAACAGACATACCACGAATAGAAGACCCGCTAGTAGCAGCGGCAATAATTCGACTATTATTAGAAAATTCAATAGAACCTTTGTTGAGTGCTTTACAACCTGGTTGCAGAAAGAACGGTAAGTTTTCAAGAGCAAGTGTGATACGTTGAAGCATTTCACGAGATGTTGCTCCTTTGTTTGCTAGAACAGCAATAGTTTTCTCTGGATGAAAGAGTGCATACCACAAAAGATATACAACTGATGATATAGATTTACCTGACTGTCTACACGCAAGTACAATAGAGAATCTGTTTGTGTCGAAGTGATCGAACATCTTTTCTTGATAATCATATAGATTAAAGTTTACAAGACCAGCATCTAATGATATAATCTTAATGTAAGTACGAGCAAAGTAGGCAGGATCATTACTGCATCTCGCGTACTCCATGACTTCCCACTCAGTCCATTGTTGTAATACGCCGTCACGTTTTACATTAGGATTACCGAGATAAGAAGTGCCGCTATTGAGATTCGTCTGAAACGACATCAATTACCTTTTGCTCTTCAGCATTCTTAATCAGCATTCGCTGTAAGTCTGTTGTACTGCCAATGAATACATTATTATTAGTAACAGTACTAGGCGCGTCTAAAGCGGGTTTAGTAGTTGCGGTGACTTCTTTGTACTTCTTATTCAAGTCCATCAACTTATCATTAACATCAGATATGTTTTTAATCATACCAGAAAGAACTTCGAACGCTCTAGGATGTTCGCTCTCACGGGCAACTTCAATCATAAACTCTAAAGACTCACGACCTTTCTCAATCAGGTCGTTGTATGTGTCACGAGAGGTGTTGTAGTCTGCATCAATGTTATTGTTTTCTGACATATATTATCTCTTTCGCTCGGACATTTGTTTTGCCCAAGTCAATTCTTCGATGAGTCGATTATACCACGCTATGTCATAGGTGTCAGTATTCTTATCTCGCTCTTCGGCAAGTTGTTCAATACGAACATCAACATATCTTTGCTTGGCAATACTCAACTCTTCGTTTGCTTTAATCCAGAACTTCTTATCAATATCAGTTATATCAAGTTGGTTGTACATCTCTACTTTCATATCCTTTCACCATCACAGGTTCACCGGTAGTACCGTTAAACACAATACCCCAAACAAGAACATGAGTAGCATCAACACCTTCGGGTATCGGATAATCTAAATCATGTTCAGTACAATATGCTTGCACGTCTTGCCAATGCGCATCGAAAAACACATCGTTCATGTTATCTATAGTGCCATCTTCGTTGTGTATTCTAGCATAATATATATTTTTCAACTCATGTATGACAACTTCAGGTACAGGAGGATAAGTAACTGTAGATATTTTATTTCGGTGAACAATCTTCATTGACACAGTGTCATCATCAAGGTTAAACTTGTAACCGAACCAAGGCATCAAATCTGTATATACGTTTAAATCTACATTATATCTTGAATGTGGAGGATGTGAGTGTACAAACTCATTGATTCTACTAAAATCCGCGGCCGCTGAAGTGAACATCTCCAGATCATAGAAACTTATTGACGATGCCGCAGTATAGGGTGGTCTATAAGGACCGTAACTCCCCACAACATTCAGAGGAGATGTTTCAAGATCATATGCCGGAAACCGTGCTTCAATAATATCAACAAGTTCTTGACCTTCAGTCTCACTAATTAAACGATCTACTCTTTTTATTTGACCATTAACATATACGTTAGCGGCAGGGTTGCCGGCACTAGGAATTAGTTGCCTATAAGAGTCCCACATTTCTGCTTTATGAAAATCATTCATAACATTGTACGACTCAGTGTAATTAATACTACCGTCATTATTTAAAACTGCGGGTGTTCTATAACGAGTTGAACCGTCCGTGTTATTCAGAAAACAATACCATATGCTAAGATCATACCAATCTTGCTGATATATTAAATCATTTGCATCTATATTATTCATAATGTATTACCTTGTTTCTACTCTTCCGGTTAAGAATAATTCTAAAGTGTTGTTAGTATGTAGCGTAGTACCCGTACCTAATGTTCCGGTGTACTCTTTAATTACTGTCGTTACATACAAATTCGCAGTTTTTGTTGAGAGCGAAGAGACTTCACCCGCAAAGTCAAATCTTGTAAAACTATTATTGTTCGAAGGTTGTTCCCCTAATTTAAACCATTGATTAGATGCATTAGTCCAGGTAATTCCATCATATGAAGGATTAGTAGAAGGATCGTAGTGTATTCCACCAGTCATGGTAGCACCCATGGTTCCAACAGAAGCACCCGGAGTATATAAAGTCGTTCTAGCAGAGTCGGTGTATACTCTGACCAGCATTTGATAGTCTTTACCATCATCAGGACCACGCGCTTCTGGAGGAGAAATATACGAGTCATTACTGGTAACGCCTTGGTACCCAAAGATGCCATTATTGAAGAGGAACATAGCAATGGCAGGGTAGGCATTTTCTCTGCCCCAACTATAATCCTGACCAGTATCAGAACCAGATATATAGGTCTCTGCAATCTGAACTACTATTGGATTAGTGTCTGCAATAGTAACAGTTGCGGCAGTGGCAAGACCAAGATTCGTGCCGCTGAAGTTATACTGAAATTCATTATCAAAAACACGCATGGTATAGACATCATCCGCATAATCACTGTTCTCAAGAGTATCTAACTCAAAGGTGCCAGAATTGCTTGAAACTGCTACAGTACCATAAATCTCAGTTGCGTCAGCAAAGTTATCAGGAAACGCAAACTTTATATGCTCGCCTGTAACTGTTGCCCTAGTTGTGGGATCAGACATTGTGAGATAATTTGCAAATACACCAGTAACTGTGCCCGGTATATTAGCATCATCAGTTGACATTCCTATTTCTACATCGACTTGCGATCCTTGGTGATTAATTTGTGATGTGCCGGAAGCAAGACCGAAAGGAACATCGACAGTTTTAACTAGTGCAGGATCGTACCAGTAGTAAGTACCGTCTTGAATGTTAGTTCCACCAACAGTATATGTTATAGTATCGCCTTCATCACCAGTCGTAGCGTTAGGTGTCAATGTCATTGCAGGTGCTTGATCAACTAGATTGAACGTGAGTGTATCAAGTACTGTTCCGCCTAGAGATGCATAGTTACCAGTAGATAGTTTAGCAGTAACAACTTGCGGACCTTGATATGTATTACTATTCGTTGTTGCGAAAGAAATACTGTTAGGATACTGACCATTAGTAACATTTTTCTGTTGTACAGGGAATCTTCCTACAACACCGGAACCAGTAATCTCTACATAATTCGTCTGTAAATTCGGTTGATTGGTGTCTGCATTAATAAGGAGAAATGCAGTCGCACCTTCAGTAATGCTAGTACTCTGTCCTTGATTGGCAGGATTCAGAGTAAGGGTAAATGTCGTGGCAGAAGTATCATTTACTGTGACGGTTCCACTAGACACAACAGGAGGTACACTTCCATTCGGAGACAATGCTACTAAAACACTGAATGCTTCCGCACCTTCGGTAAGTGAATCATTAACTAAATCGACAACAATAGTACCAGTACCGCCAGTT
>Ga0115559_1001981_pt1 | contig 13323 bp, 14 predicted proteins | sample COGITO_mtgs_1105_3_FD_87281 | JGI IMG/M metagenome (GOLD analysis project Ga0115559, IMG submission 87281) | Pelagic marine microbial communities from North Sea - COGITO_mtgs_110506 | ecosystem: Environmental > Aquatic > Marine > Epipelagic | place: Germany:Helgoland, sampling site Kabeltonne... | reverse complement strand
TCTAATTTGAATGAAAAAAAAAAAATACTGTAAGAAACTTAAAACCAAACGATATTGATAAAATTCTAGAACAAGAACTTTTAAAACAATATTTAAAAGATTATCCAGACCTCAAATTTGATTTAAAAGAAGGAAATAAACCTATTTGGTTTGACGGAAATATGAAAAACTTCATTGAAGAAAATATTAAACCAGATATAGAAAGAGAAGAACTAAAAAAACTAATAATTGAACAATTAGAACTTGAAAGAGGAATGAAAGATTTAACAATAGAACAAAAGAATGAAAAAGAAAAACATAACCCAACTTCGTATAAATATCTTAATAATGAATTAAATCAAGAAGAAGAAAATAATTATGTAAATAATGAAGTAGAAAAAGTTATTGAATGTATGTTACCATCATTTATACAATCTTATCAAAGAATAATAGATGATGAAATAAAAAAAGGAAAATCAACAAAAGGTTTTTTTATATCTTTAAATATAAATGATCCTTTTAAATATACATTTTATTGTCCAGAAACAATTAAACATGTTAAAGAATCTTATGATAAAGATAATATTAATTTACTTTTTTTTATTAATTCAACGGATTATAGGTTTGAAATTACTTCTGAAAATGGAGATAGTTTTAAAACAGAAGATTTTTTAGATAATCTATCAACAATTGGTGATATTGATGAAAATAATATTGTAAGTGAATTAATATAATTTACACATATTTTTTATAAAAATAAACTTAAAATAATAATTAATAAACAATAATATAATTTTTAATTAATATTACATCGACAGAATTATAATTTATGCTAAAAATGATTATTCATATATAATTATCATACATTATCAATCATTTATGAAGAAATTCAAAATTTTAAAGAAGTGATAAAATGATAAATAATATTATGAGGATATATGAAAAATATTTAACAATAAATAAACAAAAATGATGTTTATAATTGACTTTTTTGTTTTAATTCCATATAAATACAATTTTTATATTTATTGTTATAAGTTGAAAATAAAAATCATAGAAAAGTAAGAAAATTTAGTTTTTAATACATATAACTATATACATTAAGAAAAACTAATTATTTAGTCATCAAGACTTAATAAAAAAAATTGATACAAGTAAAAAAAATAATTATAAAATCATATAAAACATGACCGATTCTACTATTTTAAGAAAATACTATAAAAAGTATGGAAAATATGTGATGGAGACTACACTGATGTATCTAAAGTATTTCTTTGAAATGCACGAAGAGTTGTTTCCTCTTAGTCTTCGGGATAATATTCCAGAAGACCATAAGATTAACTCGATTCAATATATTCTGTTATTTGCAGAACTTGGGAAATTACTAGAAAAAATACCTTTGGAATACAATGTGCAGTGGGAAGACAAAAAATTCGGAAGATACATGAAGTATATTTCTGAAGAAATTATGAAGCATTTAAATCAGTTTTCTGATGAAGACTTTGAGAATGCTATCAATGATGACACACACATCGGATTGAATATGAACGAAATAATCTCATTCGACAAATTTGAGATACATTAGAGACTTTTTGTATAGTTTTTACCTTTTGATGTTCATTTTAGTTCTATTTAATCATCTCTTTTTCCATTTTAATATTTTTTATAAAAATAAACTTAAAATAATAATTAATAATTAATAATTAACAACCAATAATAAATTAATTCAATGACAGAATTTTTAAAAGTTTTTGAACCAAATCAAACCATTCATAAATTAAATGAAACAGAAAAAAGTTATCATTTTCCCTTTCCATTAGATGATTTTCAAGAAGCAGGATGTTATGCTATTGAGAAGCAAGAAAATGTATTAATAACGGCACATACAGGTTCAGGTAAAACAGTATTAGCTATTTATGGAATTGGATGGTGTATAAAAAACAATAAAAAGGCAATTTATACATCTCCAACAAAATCACTTTCGAATCAAAAATATTTCGAATTCGTAAATGATTTTGGCTCACAAACAACAATTGGAATCATGACAGGTGATATTAAAATAAATGCAAATGCACAAATCATAGTAATGACAACAGAAATATTAAGAAACTTATTATATAAAGATAAAAATCTTGATGGATTAAATTCAACTCCGCTTATTCATTTTGATGATGTTGGAGTTATAATAATGGATGAAGTGCATTATATTAATGACCCAGACAGAGGAAAAGTCTGGGAAGAAGTATTATTAATGTCAAGAAAAGAAACAACATTAATTATGTTATCTGCAACATTAAACAAACCAGAAGAATTTAGTCAGTGGATAGGAAACATTAAGGAAAAGCCTATTCATTTAATTAAAACAAGTCATAGAGTTGTACCATTAAAACATTATTTTTACAAAGATTTTCAATATGAAGATGAAGAAGGCAAAAAACGTAATCGTTTTGACCTTATTGAAATATGTAATAATAAATATAAGTTTTCAAATTATGATGTTATTTCATCAAAATATAAAAAATATGAAATACCATCTATTATAAATATATTAATTAATAGATTAGTACAAGAAAATCAATTACCAGCATTATTTTTCAAATTTTCAAGGAAAAAATGTGAGCAAATGTGTCATTATGTCAAAGTTAATTTATTAGACCATACCGAATTACATCAAATAAACCAATTATTTGATAAAATCATGTTAAAATATAAATCAAAATATGAACATTTAGAGCAATATCAAGATGTAAAAAAACAAATACAAAAAGGAGTAGCTTATCATCATTCTGGTATGTTGCCAATATTAAAAGAAATAACGGAAATCTTATTTTCAAAAGGACTAATAAAAATATTATTTGCGACGGAAACATTTGCGATTGGAGTTAATATGCCTACAAAAACAGTTATTTTCAGTGATTTAGAAAAGTTTTCAAACAATGGATTAAGAGCATTAAGAAGTGATGAATATAATCAAATGGCAGGAAGAGCGGGAAGAAGAGGATTAGATAGTTATGGAACAGTTATTATTCTTCCAACATTTCATTTACCAACAGAAAATGAATTAAAGAAAATTATGAGTGGTCAAAGCCCTCTATTGAATTCAAAATTTGAATTAAATTATCAGTTTGTTTTAAAAACAATAAATAATAGGGAGTTTGATATGAACCATTATTTAGAAAATACATTTTTTAAGCAAGATAAAAATAAATTAAAACCAAACCTATTAAAACAAAAAAATGAATGTGAAGAAAAATTAAAAAAATATTATATTACTGATGATTCAATTGAAATAAAAGATAAATTTGAAAACATAGAAAATTTAAAAAAAAAAGTAAATGATCCTTTTTTTACGTTAAAAAAAAAAGATAAAGTAAAATTAGAGAAAGAAATAAGTGAATTAGAAGATATTAAAAATTACAAAATGCATAAAGAAACTTACAAAAATTATAAATCATTAATAGCTGATTTAGAAGATATTAATAATAATATAACAAATATTGAGTATGCAATGTTGATTAATATAGAAAACATGACAAAATTATTAATCAAAAATCATTTTATAGGTGATGAAAATAAATTAACACAAAAAGGATTAATTTCAAGTTGTATATCAGAAGTAAATGAATTAATGTTGTCAGAATCCATTCATTCCGGATTATTTGATAATCTTGAGTTTGGAGAAATAGTAGCTTTTATATGTTGTTTTTTAAATGAAAAAGACCAAAATAATAAAGATATATATTTATCTACAATAAATGTACCTGATATTTTAAAAATATCTATTGATGAATTAATAAATATATGTGACCATTATGAATATCAAGAATCTAATTTTAATATACAAATTAAGACAGATTTTAATGTATATTTAGATTTTGTGGAAGCTGTATATGTATGGGCAAATGGTGGAACTATTCAAGATATTTTTAATATTACATCAGTATATGAAGGCAATTTTGTTAAATTAATGCTAAGAATCAATAATATCTTAATGAATGTAAAAGATTTATTTAGTTATTTAAATAAATTTGAATTATTAAAAAAAATAGAAAATTTCGAAGAAAAATTATTAAGAGATGAAGTAAGTGTTCAATCTATTTATATTGATGGATTATAATAAATAACAATATTTTTTAAAATTATTTTTTTTAGCTTAAAGAATAAATAACAATTATTAATTGTTATGGAAAATTCTATTAAAAAGGTGAATAGATGTATAGCTTATAATAAGAATAATAAAAAATGTAGAGCAAAAATAATGAACAATGATTTTTTTTGCTGTGAAGCACATAAACCATTAAATTATGAATTAATAGAAGGATGTTTTATATGTAATGAAAAAATAGAAAGTATTAATGAAATATATTATTTTAAATGTAAGCATATTATACATAAAGTATGTTATGATGAATGGTTAAATAATCATTCAAATTATGATAAGTCAATATGTATGATATGTAGAAATGAAGTATTAAAAAAACCAGAAAAAAAAACAAAATTTAGAGAAAATGGAGTATTAAATAAAGTAGAATATAAAAAAATGCATCATATATTTGATACATTTAATTATTTTAGTTATAAAAATAATATAATACACTCTCCAAATGATTATCATATAAATAGTGATGGTAATCTAGTATATAATATTAATACAGAATGTATTTATTTATAAATTATCTATATATTATTCATAATTTTAGATAATTAGTGAAAATTAGAAATATAATATCTTTAATAAATAAATAAATATATATAAAAAAAAAATAACAAATAAATGAATGGAAGAATTAATAAATTTCAATTTACAAAATAAATGGTGTTTATATTATCATGCATTAAATTCAAAGGATTGGACAATAGAAAGTTATCAAAAAATAATGGAAATAAAAAAATATCATGATTTATGTTTTATGTTAAATAAAATAGATAATATAAATTGTGGAATGTTTTTTTTAATGAAAGAAGATATAAGACCGACATATGAGGATAATAAAAATATTAATGGAGGTTATTGGTCATTAAGAATTAGTAAAAAGGAAACAAATGAATCATGGAAAAAAATAATATATTATTTAGTAATCGAAGGTATTATGGAAAATAATGAAAATGAAAATTTAATTAATGGAATATCAATTGGACCTAAAATAAACAATTGTATATTTAAAATATGGAATGGTAATTTTAAGAAACTTAATAATAATTCATTAAGAAGTGATTTAGATATTTTTGTAAATAATGACATTTATTATTTAGAACATAAAGAATAAATAAATTTTCAAATAAATAAATTTTTTAATAAAAATATTAATATAAATTATAAAAATTATATTAATAATTATTATATGTGTTATAGTTCTGAATCATCAATAACATCATTTATAATAGGATTTACATCATGTATATATTTACTTTATTCTAAAAATAACACAAATAAGCATATTGGATTATATATGTTAAGTGTAGTTTTCATGCAGTTTTTAGAATTTTTAATGTGGATAGACCAAAAATGCGGTTTTTTAAATAGTATTGCTTCACGTTCAACAAGACTAGTATTAATATTGCAAATATATACAATATTTTTAGGAGGTTATTTATATAATACATTAATTATTCCTAAAAACATTTTAAAATTAATATTAATTCCATTGAGTATATATACAATAATAGTCGGATTTAGTCCTTATTTTGATAAAAGAAAATGGTGTTCTAAACCGAATGAAGACAAAAGTTTGCAATGGTCTTATCAAAATGAAATACCAGATTTTATATCTTATATTTATTTTACAATTTTTATTATTAGTCCATTTTTAGTAAAAGATTTATGGAAAGGAATTTTAATTTTTATTATTGGGGCATTATCTTTTTATATAAATCAATATAAAAATTATTCAACAAGAAATTCAAGATGGTGTTATTATGCTGCTTTTGTACCAGTACTTTTTGCATTATTAAATTATTTTAAATATTAAAATATTAAAAAATAAATCTCAATTTATATTATGGAAGAAAAAGTATATAATGAAGGATTAAGAAGATTAGACAAAAATATTAAATTATTAAAACAAATTAAAACAAATATAAAACAAATTGATAAAAAATATAAAAATAATTTTATACATGTATCACAAACAAAATTAACATTAGATAATTTATTTAATACAAATAATCAAAAAGAAACAAGATATGGTGGAAATAATTATGTATATTTTAATCCAGAAGGATTATGGATATCATGTGGTTCAAGTTGGTATAAATATTTAGTATCAGAAAATGAATATTTTATGGATTGGTTAAATTTTAAATATACATATGATATTGAAATAGATAAAACAAATGTTCTTCATATAAAAACATTAAAAGGATTAATTAAATTTCATTATAAATATATTAATAAAAATGATTATCATATATTAAATTGGAATAAAATAAAAGATAAATATGATGGATTAATTATATGTCCATTTTTAGGTTATAAAATTTGGAAAAAATATCAACCAGATTTACATATTCATAAAAATACAACAAAATATATTAATCAATCAATTGGAAAAAATTTAAAAAAATACCCATCTTTTTTCTTAGAATGGTATAGACATTGGGAAGCAGGTACAGGTGTTATTTGGAAAAAAAATGCTGTAAAAAAATTTAATTTAATAAAATTTAATAAAATTTAATAAAATTTAAAGAAAAATAGATTAGATTTAAATTAAAATGAAATTTTTAACCTTCAATTTTAGGAGCCAATGCAAGTTTTAAAGAACCTAATGAACCAACAGTAAATTTAATAACAATTGGAAAATTATTTTTCATATACATTTCAATAGAGTTACATAAGTTAGTGCATTTAGTAAATAATACTAAGTGTTTCAAATTATAATAACCTTGAATAATATTTTCATCACCACAAGATTTAACAAAAGTCAAACCACTATCGGTTTCACCCATAATAGTTTCTTGAGTAGCAAAATCACCTTTACAAGAAAAAATTAATTGACTTCCAACACTTTTAATTTCAATAATATCAGTTAAATTACTCATATCCCTACAAATTTTATTAAATTCATTACTTGGCATAGTAATAATAGATTCAAATTGAGCAGGCGGAATTTGATAAGATGTTTCATCAACTTCAATCAAATTTAAATAATAAGTTGTTAATGTATTTTTTTCTCCATTTTCAATACGAATTCCTAATTGATTAATATTATTTTCTTCAATAAATAAAGTTAGTGCATCATTATTAGTAAGTGTTCTTAATAACTTAAATAAATTTAATACATTAATACCTATAAACATTCTTTTTGAACAATGAAAATATTCAAAGTTTTCTTTTTCTAATTTTAAATGAACTAAAATAGTATTAGATGGGTCTAATGTAATAATTTTTAGACCATGTTCATTCCATTCAATATTAGCATCAGTTAAAATTTCTTTTAATGCTTCATTACATTGTTTAATAGCATTGGTTTGAACAGTTTTAGCTTCGACAATTTTTTTTGACATTTTATAATTATAAGACGCGTTTAATCTTTAAGTTTATTTTATATTATTTGAACGCATTTATTATATTAAATATTAAATAAGGTTTTAAATATTTATTTAAGTAAAAAATTAATTATGAATAAAATATTGATTAATGTTAAGTATAATAATTAAAATGGATATAAATAGTGTAATAGGAAACATTATTTATTACATATTAGAATATCATTATTTTTAATTATTCTAATTTATGTAACAAATAATAAAAAAAATTTATTTATCATATTAATCATATTTATAATTGTTTTGGTCACATGGATATTATTTAATACATGTATAATACAACCAATAGAACAATTTTTTTCAAAAAAATGAAAAAGAAGAATATAATTATATATTTTTCTTAAAATATTTTAATGTAAATAATAAATTCAAAAAAATATAGTCTGTTCTATATTTATTATAACTTTTATAATAATGACAAAAATATACATATTAAATCCATCCACTAATGAATAATTATAAAATAACTTCAAATTCTTCATTATTTAGTAATTCCAATTTCATTGAATGATTTTTAAGAAATTTCATATAATATTTTCCAAAATCATTTAACACACCAATAATTTTAGTCATCATTTCTTTATCATAAGTACATTCAATAATATTAATATCAATACCTTCACTTTTCTTAAATGCTTCAACTAAAAATCCCTTTTCAGCTTTAAATAAATGTAAATAACACATTAATTGAACTTTTTCATAACCACGTAATTCATAAAATAATTTATTCATTCTATTTTTAATTTCAATAATTGTACCATCTTTTTTATTCATTCCATCAATTTTCCCACCCAATATTATAGAAAATTTATTTTTTTTATCTTCAATAATTTTTTGTTTAACAAATAAATTATCTTTTGTAATTTGACAATTCATCATTTCTTCATAAATTTTACAAACATCTGTTTCATTTTTTACTCCAAATCTTGTATTTGATAAATTTAAAATAGAATCAGTAATTTCTTTTTTATCTTTTTCATTTAAATTTTTCACTTTTTCTAATAATTCTTTTTTATTTTTATCTAATTCTACAGCATTTTTTGAATTATAACATTTATGTAAATCAGCACTTAATTCTAAATTATTTTTCTTAGATATATTTTGAAAAACTGTTTTATGATCTTTTAATTCAAATCTAGTTAAATCTTTATATTTTTCATAATCTTCAGCATTCGTTTTTTTCCAAAAATTAATTAAATAATCTCTTTTTGATTGATAAATATTATGTCCCGTTAATATTGAAATTTGACTAATTGTTAATACTAATTCCATTTTTAATTATATTAAATCTTAATTGTTATTTAAATTATAAATCAATTTTAAATATTTTTTAAAAAAATTTTAAAAATTTAAATTTTAAATAATTTAAATTTTAAATAATTTAAATTATAATAAAAAAAATATACTATATGCTATATACTATATAAATTTTTTAAATAAAAATAAAGTTAAATATTTTCATCATGTTCAATCATATTTTCTAATTCTTTTTCATCCATAAAATCTAATATAGATATTTTTATAATATTATGATAATTTTCCTTAAATATATTATTTATGAATTTATAAGCATCATCAATTTGTGTTTTTAAATACCCTCCTGTAATAATGACAGAACCACTTTTAAATATAGATATTGTAATTTTTTTACATAATACATGTTTTTCACTTTTACTTTTTTTTTTCTTTCCAGAACATTTTATAGGACAACTACAACAACCATCTTGTATTTTTTTAGTAGAATTCCAAAAAAATCCTATCATTAAACCTCTATAAACCGCAGGATTAAATTTAATAAATCTATCTTTTTCAGATTGATTCATAATATCTAATAATTTTAGTAAATCAATTTTAAAATGTGTATTAAAATCACTATTTATCATTGTTATTTTAAAATCAGAAACACATGCTTTTTGAATAAGTTCAATATTATTATCCAAACTATTATTTTCTTCATCTAAAAATACATTTTCCAGTTTTTTTAATTCTTCTAATAAATAAACACATGCAGTGAAACCATCTTCTTCTTCTTTAGCTCCTGTTAATGTAATTTGACCGTTATTAAATAATTTAATATTTACACATTTTCTATGTAATTCACCTTTTACTATAATCGAACAACTATTGTAAAAATTTTCATTTTCCTTTTTATTTTTTTGTCTTCCTTGTTTTTTTAATGAATTAGTTTCTAATAAATGTAAATTATTATACATTAATAAACAATCTTCATAATTATTTGTTTCAATAACATTTCCTAAAAATTTAATATATGTCTTTTTAAATTTTTTTGTATATATATCATCAAAGCGTAATACTAAATTTTCAATAACTAAACCCTGAATTAAATAATTATTATTTTTCTTAAAAATAAAATTATTAATTATGTTTTTAGCAACACTTATAACTACTCCCGATAAATTAATATTATTTATATTTTTGAATTTACACCATCCAGATTGTGTTGATATTACATAATTCGTTGGTTCAGGTATTTTTTTATTTTCTTTATTTTTTACAAAATCCATAAAATTCTGTAAATTTTCATCTATTTCAAAATCATCATTATTTTCATCTTTGTTTATATTAAAATCTTCATTTTTAATATTATATTTAGCATCATTAATTTCATTAATATCATCAAAAATATGATTTTTAGATTTAATTAATTCTGTCATAACATATATAATTGAATTAAAGTCTTTAAATACTAATTATTCATTTTTTTATATTTTTTTAAAAAAATATAAATTAAATAAATTAAATAAATTAAATAAATAAAAAAATAAAAATTAAATAAATTAAATAAATTAAATAAATAAAAAAATAAATAAATAAAAAAATAAATAAATGTTTTTTATTATTGAATATATTACAATTGAATATATTACAATTGAATTAGTTAAATTAGAAATAATTATTTTAACAATATTTTCTATGTTAAATTAAATTTAAATTATTCTAAATCACTTAACATTTCTGATTTTTCATCTTTTAAATAGCATTTAGCACGTGCATAGCCAGGCATACAATCGTATCCATGAATATCAGCATAAATATCTTCCTCTTCAGTTTCGTTTAAAGGACTCATCATAGTTTTACAATCTTGTAAAAAATTATAATTTTCCATGTTTTGACAATCTGTAAATTTGTCACTTTCATTAATATCTCTTCCTGGTAAAATTCTATTAATTTCTTTATTAGACCTTAAATTACATATTGCTCTGCTTTTTAAAGGATTACTTGTTCCATCATTATTATAGCAATCGCCTTCTTTACCTTTTAAAATTACTTGTGCACCAGCAGATTTATTATAATAACCATTTTGTTTTAAATTAGCTTTCATTTGTACTGGCATATATGAATTGCACATTGTATCCATGTCTAATGTATGATTAATACAACCTGTACTATATGTACCTTCATCGCTATAATCAACTCCATTAAATGTCATATTCGCACATGTTAATTTATATTTTTTTTTTGATGTATCAGAAGGATATGTACAATCTTGTAAAGTTCCTACACCATAATCTTTACTATTATTAGTATCTACACAAACAGCTCCATAATCAATATTTTTATTAATACAAGAATTAGGATTAGCAAAACTTTCTACTACTTTTAAATTCATTTGATTATTAAGAAAATAAGAATGAATCATTAAAAAAATAAATAATAATATAATTGTAATTAATAAAATAGAATTATATTTCATCTAATATTGTAAAAGATATTAATTTTTATTTAAATAAATAATTAATAACTCCATTGAGTATCATTAAATGGAGAAATTACATCAGTTGATAATTTTTGATTAGCACTACTATTTTTATTCATTTTACAGAACTCCTTAGGACCACAATAAGCTGATTTAGGTTTAATAACTTGTCCTTCTGGTTTTTTTCCATAACAATTTACACCAAAACGCAATTCAGGGTTTGAAAAATAACCACCATTTAACCCTGGTTTTCCGCAATATTTATCTGAATTTTCTAAAAATTCATCTTCTTCCATTAAACTATCATAATAACATTTCTGAACAGGATAAAAAGCATTTTGACCCTCGGTCCATCCATAAGAACACCAATTAGCTCCATTATTATAAGCATTTGTTACTTCATTTTTAGTAGCTAATCTTGCTCCATAAGATGAACATTTACATTTACTTTGTTCATAACTATAATCTTGATTTGATATATGGAAAACTTGGTCTTTTTTAAAAAATCCTCCCATTTTTTCAGTAGTTTTCTTAGGTTTTTCTACTTTAATAATTGGTTTAGGAATGGGTTTTTCATAAACTAAACAAACTTCTTTATTAGTACTAAATAAATAATCTTTAAAACTTCTTTTTTCAAAACATTGAATATTTGAATAATTATAATAATTAACACCTACATAAATAATAAATAAAATAACTAATATAACAAAGCAAATAATTAAAATTTTTGTAATATCAAGACCGCCTTTTTTAGAAGAATTCATATTAGAATTTGATTTCGATGTATTTAATGAATAAGACATATATATTAATATAATTTTTTTTTTATTTATTAATTCTAAATTTATTTACATTTAATTACATTTATTTACATTTAGATCTGCATGTAGATCTGCATTTTCATTATTTCTTTTTTTTATATAACAATATGTAAGCATTAGTAAATATTCTATTTTTATTTGTTTCTATATCAAATTCACTTATTTCATCATCATTCATTAAAAACCATTTATTATTATTTTTAATAATTGAATAATAATGACCAAAATTCATAGTCCCATTATGACATATAATTCCAATTAAATTATATAAACATTTATAATTATCATATCCTAAACAATATTTACTAAAATCTAAATTCTTAATTGGAAATGAATAATAATGATTATTTTTTTTTAAAGCATTATTATATTTTTTTAAAGTAATAAATAAATATTTAGGAGAATTTACTATTTTTACGCTTTTACAAACTTTATATTTTTTATTTGTTTTATCATCAAATAAACCAGAATCAAGATTTTCATTTTTAAAAAATAAGTCTAAATTTTCAACTAAATTATTTCCCGAAAATTCCAATGTTAAGTTATTAAAATGCTCATATTTTTTAGATATTATTTTATTCATACTATCATTTTCAACTGATTTATATACATTATAAAACATACCATAAAATAAATCATTTACTATTGAATACTTTGAATTTAAAATGTTAGATAACTCTTTAATAGATTCAATAACTATTAAATCTGTTTCATTTTGAGGATTTCCTTGATAATTAACATCAACCTCATAATTTAATATTTCATGTATAATGTCCATGATTATTAATAAAATTTCCTGGCTATCATGTTGGTTAAAACCTTCAAAATCACTATTTATATTTTGTATGGATTTTAATAATTTTTGTGGTGTCAATGTTTTTTGATTATTATTGTTATAATCATTCATTAATGAATATAAATTTTGTATAAAATGTACATTATTTTTAATATTTTTATTTTTAAAATTATTTTTTTTAATATTTACATTTAATTCTTCTAAAAATTTTTTACTTATGAAATATTCTTTTAATTCATTAATGTTAAATAATAATTGTAGTACGGAATTCAAATAACAAGTATTTCCTAAATTTATAAATCCATTTATTTGAGCCATAATTATATTTAATCATTTATTTTTAAATAAAAAATTGATACTAATTATTAAAATATATTATAATTAAACTCGTTAATGAAATAAGGAAAATGGGATTTAGAATGCCTATGAGTACTAGCGGAAAACCGCTTGATGCTTACGAGAAG
>Ga0115559_1001980_pt1 | contig 13326 bp, 9 predicted proteins | sample COGITO_mtgs_1105_3_FD_87281 | JGI IMG/M metagenome (GOLD analysis project Ga0115559, IMG submission 87281) | Pelagic marine microbial communities from North Sea - COGITO_mtgs_110506 | ecosystem: Environmental > Aquatic > Marine > Epipelagic | place: Germany:Helgoland, sampling site Kabeltonne... | reverse complement strand
TAAAACGCTCCGCCCACAACGTTCCGTACCGATGATGCGACCTGTTATACCAAACGGAGAAACGCTGCTTCAACGTCTTCATAAACTCCGACACATCCCCCATCCTCGTTTCCAACCGCTCCCTCCACTCCTCGGCCAAAGCCTCATCCTGCTCACCCTTGAGAATCCCCTCCAGCACATCCGGGGCCGGTTGATACGGCGAACGACTCTTGGCATACAACACACGATACCTCCGAACCAATTCATCCTGTGACAACTTTTTCCGACCCGGAACCCGAACCAACACATGAAAGTGATTCGACATCACACAATAAGCCAACACCTCAACCCCCGAAAAATCCGCCACCTGCCAAATCATCTTACGCAACACCTCCTTCGCCACATCATCCAACAACATCTCCCCCGCAACCGTTCGCGTAATACAGTGATAAACCGCCGCCACCCCCTTCAACTTTGCTCGCGCCTGACGCATGGAAACTAACGTATTTAAATTAGCAATTTTTAGTCAACAATTATTTGCCTGTCCCTTAAAATTCCTCAAAGCGAGGAGGATCATACAGCCACGCTGAACCATCCGCTGGCTCATTGTCGGCTGTTTTACAAAATGACCGAATCGTTTACACCTCGTGCTGCTGAGACTCCCAACCTATTTTAAATCAATATCAACCTAACCCAACGAAATCTCATTTTCACACGCGCCCCTTGCCTCCAATTCAGTGAGATTACCTATCGTCACCCGCGCAATCTGAGTCAGTGCCGTATCCGTAAAAAATGCTTGGTGCCCCGTAATCAAAACATTGGGAAACGTTAATAGGCGAGCAAAGATGTCATCCTGCATCACCTCACTAGATTGATCCTCGAAGAAGAGGTTATCTTCTTCCTCATAAACGTCGATCGCCAAGTTTTCGATGTGACCCGTCTTCAAACCCCGAATCACCGCGACCGTATCAATCAATGCTCCACGACTTGTATTCAATATCGTCACTCCACGCTTCATCTTCCCAATCGCTTCTTCATCAATCAAGTGATAGGTCGATTCCAACAAGGGACAGTGCAAACTGATAATGTCCGATTCCTTGAACAATTCATCTTGGCTTACATAGCAACCCCCCAACGACTTCATCATTTCATTCTCAAACACATCCGAGCAAATAACATGGCACCCAAAACCTCGAAACAACTTCGCCACCAAACATCCAATCTTACCCGTTCCAATAATTCCAACCGTCAACCCATTTAGATCAAACCCCACCAATCCATTCAGGGAAAAATTCCCTTCTCTCACCCGATTATATGCGCGGTGAATTCGCCTATTCAAGGTTAGCAACAAAGCCAAGGTATGTTCAGCCACCGCATTCGGGGAATATGCCGGCACCCGAACAATCTTCATTCCAAATTCGGCCACCGCCTTTAAATCCACATTATTAAAACCAGCACAACGCATCGCCACATACTCAGTCCCGCCCGCCTTCAATCCATCTAAAACCGCTCGATCCAAATGATCATTCACAAACGCACAAACCGCTTGGGAACCCTCCGCCAATTTCACTGATCGCTCAGTCAGCTTCGCTTCCTGAAAAATGATTTCATGGGGACGTTCCGACGCATTCTCCGCTTTAAAATACTGCTCATCATAACTCTTACTACTGAACATCGTTACCTTCATCTCCATAAATTTATCTTCACGGCACGACTTTGCAAGAACCAGAAAAGCCAAATCGTTCAATCACAATACCATATTTTCATTTTGCTCATTAAGGAAGGAACCACCCGTTACCGAGCGACCCAATCGCAGATCCCTGCGTACGATTTTCCGCACAGCGCTCCTCGCAGCGACGTACAGTGGCGGGTTAGGTGGATACATTGTTCAGTTCGAGTCTCATTTGATAGCGATATGGTTTTTCGGTAACCTGTGGTCCGAGCATCCCCAGATTTGTTCACATTTGTCCAAAACCTATCCAGTTATTCCTCCGTCTTTCGCTCCGGCGGTTCAACCATTTAAATAATACCAATTTTAAAAAATCAGGATAAGTTTAGCGGAGAATGATTGGAGTCCTAGTAAGGCGGTCGCTCAAAGTAGGGCCGATCTCGTACGGCCAATTTACCTTTCATGCGGGCATAGCCGCTTTCACCAAAGCAGAAAACAGGGGTCACGGACAGCTCGGCCTTTCGACCGGTTGCCTGTCCAGCGTCCAACTACGTCTCCTCAGTAAAGATCATTTTCATGCGTAAACGTAGCCACCGTCGATTCACACTGACACTTTCGAAAATGCCCCGTTCGGCACTGGTTTTGCCTATCCATGACCATCAGAATATTCAGATCCTCTCAATGATTACAGATACGCTCAGGATCAAAGACGAAAGCCTCTGCCGTTCTCCGTAAACTTGCCTCTTGATTCCAGAAAGTCAACGGCTTCGCCGGTGGTCATTCCATCGATCAACTAGGGATGAAACGTGTTACTTTCCCCGGAGTTAGAGCCGATTGTGCGGCAATGAGCGTTTCTTTTGAATAGGTTGCCCGGGTTTCCCGCATCATATGCATTACTTCACGAACATGGTTTTCAGTCATGAACAAACCCTTGGTCACCTGATCAAGTCTAACAAATCCTTATCCGTAAACAGTTGATCTAGATTAAGAAAATGAAAACGAATACCGCCTTAAACTAAAGTCAGATAACTTACCTGTCCCTTAATGTTTCCCTCAAAATCCCTTCTTTCTATAATCACTAAGGTAAAGGATCAAAGGAATCCGTAGCGTATCGATAAACCTGATTTCCCTCATTTGTCCGTATCAGATATAACCAATTAGCCTCTTTGTAACTGTAGATGTAGGGCAACCAGCTTTGATTTATATAAAGCCAAGAACCATTCCCCAGCTTACTAATCGAATACAACTGTTGCACACCGGTCCCCGCCCCTCTCACATAGAACCAGCCAAACCCATTCGAATAACACCACGGATACGCTTTCGCAGAAATCCATTCATACCTTGAGGCCTGATACCAAGAATCTCCACCATCAATAATGTCAGTCCCAAAAACAGCTTTCATCTGCCTCGTGGTCGGGTCTTCATTCGTCTCGAATTCCGCATCGATACCTGCCGACAAAAGATCAAACCATAAGGCACCATGCGCACTCAGCCCAAAGGGTGTAAAATGAACCCGGCTACCATCTGGCTGACGATACTCCAACCCCAGAGAATCTGTATTAGCCCCCTCATAAGCAATCTTATCACTCCAAATACGCATCTGCGCATTGGCAATGTTTTCATCCCCCATTGGATTTTCTTCCGGTAGCGGCCAAACCGAAGCCTGCGCGACATACCACGGAATATTCCAACCCGCATCTCCACGCATCGTTTCGATCAAACGCTTCAACCCATTATAATACTCATTTTCCGTCGTTCGCGTTACCCCTTTAACATGGCTCGAATCACTTTCTCCCTGATGCCAAAGCACCGCCCGGAATCCATTCGGCCCCAATTGCTTAATCCGATTTAATGTCCAGCCATAAAGGCCGTTATGACGCGCATAGCTTACGTAATCCGTATAATCATAGGTGTAGTCAGGCTGCCAAAAACGAATTGCGGATGCACCCATTCCAGTAGAAGCAAAGGCAATTGGAACGCCATACTTTGCGGCAAGCAAATCACCTAGTGCAGGATAATAGCTTCCTTTGCTCGACGTATCATGATTTCCCGGTTGCGGATCAACCCCAGGCTGCCAATGCCCTCCCGAGTATGAAACGACCAGATCACTCACTGGCGTCGTCGCCTCACTACCACTATTCGTGGAATTAGACTGGCCTGCGCCCACAAACAATTCACCGACCCCAACATGAGCAATTGTCGCCTCTCCAACCACTGCACTATTTGCAATGTAGTCCAAATCCATCTGGTACCAACCTCCTGCCGGGACATCAATGGCAGCATCAAATTCTCCTCTTGAGTCCACAGAAATTTCCTGCGCTGCTGGCAAGTTCCCCGATATCGGATTACCCCCCTCAAACAAAATTCGAATCGTATCCGTGCCATCGAATACTCGCCCCCGAACAACCACCGCTCCCTTCAACTCTGAGGCCCGCTGGAAAACCTGCCAGTTTGCAGGCGAATACAACACTCGTGTCCCAAAATGCAAAGACACACTTCGCGTTTCTCGTGGATCCAATTGAATATCCACAATTAAATTCCCCCCATCCATGTAGACTTCATTCACTCCACGCAAATGAAGTACATTATAATCACTCTTCAATGCAATTTCACTCAACAACAACCGAGTAGACAGCGGTAATGGCTCGATGCCACCATCCATATCGACTGCCGATTTCACAAACCGAGCATCGAATACAAAACGGTAAATCGCCGAATGGTTTTCATCGTTATTTTGCAAATTCAATGTGAACTGATTTTGACTAAACGACGCCGTTGATAGCTGCCAATTCGTTTGAATATGAAGATGCGCTCCGCCATATTGTCGGCTATTCCCAAGGCTTCCCGTTTCAGTTGCAACCCAACCAGCACCCAAATCATTCAACAAAAAGGGCTCTCCTCCAACCAAAAGAGAATCAATATCCATATTCCCACTAACCAAAGCCCGGTATTGTATCGACTCTGCCGTATAAATACCCCCGGTTCCACTCGTCAACAAGACTTCAGGTCGCTCAATTGGCTCAAAATCCAAAACCGAATCAAATGAACCCGCAACCCGCACATCATCCAACTCAAAGGCTCCATAGTCCTCCGTATTATTCATTAACATGGATAATGCATTGACCCCATAGTATCCCACATCTCCCTTCTTAAACGTAACCCCATCCGGCTCTTCATTCGCTGTCGCAGGATCAATCCAAATACGCGTATCATTCGTCTCATTATTATACTTGAGGACAACCATCACATCATCTCCAACCTCTAATAATGAATCCACCCAAACGACATGATTCACATCGCCGTCCGGAGACACCCCCAGCTGAGTCGTTCCACTTTCGCTCCCCGCACGTATCCATACGCGCGCAGTCACAAAAGCATCCAAATCAGGATTGTTTAGTGCAAGAAATGGAACGCCAACTAAACCATCACTCGGAGCTTCATTAAAATGAATACGGAATCGCACATACGCTGCTGGCCCATACGCATTCTCCGCACGCGTATCTGTTTGCACTGTATTTCCTCCAAAAAAGATGTTTTTATAATGACCACTTAATGTCCCCGTATCCGATCCATAATCAAAGATCAAAGCAGACTGATTAACCCTCAACAAGGGTTCTCCATCCGCAACCGTGAAGAATGAAACCGCACCTAATTCCCCATCAGGATAATCAAAGCGTTCATCCAAAAAAACTAAATCATAGTCAACGGACGTGTCCTCTGGCGCAGGACCTTCATTCACACCGTCACCGCCACCGCTCCCAGGCCAGGGAACTAAGACACTATCGGCCTGCTCAATCTCAGCGATCACCAGTTCATCAATTAGAAAATCAACGCCCGTCTGACTCGATAAGGTGAAAAACCCAAACCGCCCAAAGTTTCCTTCTGTTAGATTATAATTCAGTTCAAAATCAAGCGGTGCCACTCCTATTAATACATTGTCCAGAAAAACCATTACCGAATTAGTGTAGAGCGTATGACCCACACCATCAGGACCCGTGACCGAATGACTTCGATCTTCTTCATCATTAATATAGATCACCACTTCGTGCTCTCCTGCCTTGTCAAAACTACCACCTACATCATATTCCGCGTCCTTCATATCTAGGGTCAATTTCCCTTGATTCGTCATATGAAGTAAAAATGGCCGCCCACTACTCGCGCCTAAACTTGAGGATGAACTATCACTGAATTCACCCAAACTAAAACGTAATTGAGACTCTGCATTCAACAATGCCGATGATACTCCAAACTTGAATGATGCTCGAAATGTCGAAATCTGTTCATTTCCAGTTGATACAAAATTACGCTCCAACGAAACCCCCGATCCACTACTGTAATCATACAAACGAAGCATATTACCCGTTCCCACCGTGTTTGTAACCGGCGATCCCGAAAACGGCTCAATAACCAACCCCATGGGGCCATCGCTTCCTTCGACAATTGGATATGCCTCTCTTGACCCGATCGCTGAGCTGGGTCTCACTCGCTCTCCAGTCGGTATTCCGCCCACCGACGATTCCTCAAAATCCTCTCCAAAAATGACTGTTCCTTCCTTTTTCCATGCTTCGGTATCACCGCCACTAGTCACTTCCCCTCCAATTTTTTCCACCTCGATATTATCCAAAATAAAATCGATTCCACCATCTGAAGTTGTACTAAAAAAACCAATACGCCCTAAATTCCCTCCAACTAGGAGATAATTCAATGTATTATCCAATGTCGCTTGGCCTACAAATACGTTATCAAAATACAAGGTTACCGTATTCGGCCCCAAACTACGAGCATTACCATCCGGTCCTCCGATGATAATCGTCTCTTCCTGCCCATCATTAACATAGAGATCTACATGATGCGCACTCCCAAGATCATACGTTCCCGAAACCGTCCCTCCCTCAGCCATGACCGAAAGCTGATAAGTTCCTTGTGTTCGCAGATCAAAGAGAAATGGGCGGCGCGCCGAACTCCCTAAATTTATTTTATTTTGATCAAAGTATTGGCCCACACTCACCCGCAGTTGAGTATTTGAATCAACCCCCGGATGAGACGCCGCGACATCAAATGAAAAACGAATCGCATCCAAGCCCGCAGAAGCACTGTTTACAAAATTGAGCTCATATCCACCAGCTCCACTATCGGCATGATCGTAATAACGCAGATAATTTCCACTCCCGACCATTCCCGTTACCGGTATTTCTGGATAAGGCCCAACAATCACCCCCATCGGCCCTTCTGCACCTGTCGCCACTGGCAATACAGCCAACTGGCCGCTATTGTCTGCCGAAGGCCGAAGGCCGTCATATCGCGCTGGCTTCTCACCAACCACTTCATCTTCAAAATCCAACTGCAACAGCATTTCCGACGCCACGGCCATCTGCACAAACAAAACAAAAAATAGAAGGATGCCTTTTTTCATAAGAGTAGGGGATAAACAATTAGGATAATATTATTAAATGATTAATTAATAAATATTAACTCAATCACAAGTCAATTCTCTGGTTTTTCAATTCATATTTCATGACAATTAACCCAAAAGCCTTTTTAACTCGCCTGAATATCCCGCTTAATCCACTAATTTTCATTAGCCGACGATCTCCAGACTCATCAAAAGCCTCTAAATGAAAAAAGCTTCCCAACGCCAAATCGCCGAAGAAACCGGCCTCTCACAAGCCTTGGTATCCCTCGTCCTCAACGGAAAACAAGAGGGAGTGGCCAAAGAATCCCAACGCAAAATATGGGAATCCGCCGAACGGCTCGGCTACCGAACCACTCATAGCCACCGCCCCTTCGACGGCACTCAAATCCAAACCATCGGCTACGTCCTCCGCGACCCTCTACGACTGGCATCAACCAGCAATTTCTTCAGCGAGGTCCATGAGGGGCTCGACCAATACCTCTCCGGCAGTCTCGCCCGGACCACATTCCTCGGCTCCGAATCAGATCTTCATCTTCGACCGCTCAAAGAAATCGTCGACCGCGATCCCGGATTTCGCGGCATCGTCATCATGGGAGAAATCCAAAACGAGGCCATTGACCTACTCCTCAACCTTAAATGCCCTCTGGTCTACATCAGCGCCCGCGCACCCGGCGTCTGCCATTCAATCAATGCAAACGAAGTTGCCGCAGCTGAATTAGCGGTATCCCACCTGCTCCACCTAGGTCACCATAAATTCGCCTACCTCGGATCTCAAACCCCCACCTCCCGCACACAAGAACGGAGAAATGCCTTCTTCAATGCCATCCGCCGAAGCGACTCAAATGCCGAGGTCATTGTCGAAGTTTCTCATCAACAGGCTGATCGAAAATTCGGATGGGGGATGGCCCAGGAACTCCTCAAAAAGCCCATCAATGAACGCGGCACTGCCTGGGTCTGCGTCGGAGGGCTCATTGCCCGTGGAGCACTCGATGCACTCACTCACCATCCGGACTATCCAGAGTCTCCCATTACGCTTATCAGTCTCGATCAAACACAAATCTGCTCGAGCGAATCTCCCTCCATTACCGCCGTTGGAACAAATCCACACCTTCTCGGCAAAGAGGCCGGCAAACTACTCCTCGGACTGACTCAAAATGATGAGATTCAACGCGACCTCGCCCTCCCCGCATCCCTCCAAGTCGGCAACTCGTCCTTTCGCCTACTCAACTGAACCCGCCAAAGCGGCAGAAAAAAAAAGAAGGCAAACCCAAGCCAGTCAAAACACCCTCGGAAACCTCCACTTGCCGAGACGAGAGCTCTTTTGCTTCCGAGCAAAGCGGCTGGCGCAGGAGCGCTAGAAACCCTTCGCACCCGGAGCAACGCCGCTCCGCAATAAAAGCGCCTCGCCCTCAATATCATTTCAGCCCTAAAGAGCCTTCATTCAACTGCTGCCTTAACAGGCTCAAATCACTCACATCCCCTGAATTCACGAATGAGATTGACAGCGGCCATTCATTAATAATTATTACAAAAAGATTATCACTATAACCTGAATTATTATGAAAAAATACTCACAATACCTCTTCCCTTCCCAATACTTGCTCGGCGGGGTCGCACTCATGCTTACAATCAATGCTGCCTCTGCGGGCATTATTTTCTCCGATGATTTTTCCGGATACACGATTGGAAACAACCCAACGGCAACCGCTCAAATCAATGCAACCGTTGTTGACGGGTCAGGCTCCATCGGCTCCGGAAATGCACTTTCGATCCTCGATCCAGGGACCTCAGGCTCCTTAGAAGAGAAGGTGTCTTTTTACGAAATGAACCTCTCCTCCAGTACCGCAACCGAATACCAAGCGCTGAGTATTCAGTTTGACCTCTACAACAACCAAATCGGAGGAAGCACTTCAGGAGCCTTTATTTTTGGAACAGGCCGATACGATGCATCGGATTCGTACACCATGAACTCGAATGCCACCCGGCATTTTAACTTAGAATTCAATCCAACAACGACCGATGTCAAAATCAGAACCGGCGGAACCAGCCCCGGCACCGATGCGTACATTATTGACGCCCCTAATGCCATCGCTGTTTTTATCAATGATCACGATACCAACACCGTAAGCTATACCCGTCCAGATAACGCGGCAACACAAACGCTTTCTGCCAACTCTTTTGCCCTCTTTATTAATAATGAGTTCTTTGCAGAAAACACCATTCTCACCGCATTTTCAGTGGGCGAAGATAGTGGTCTTGGGCGTATCGGCTTTTACTCAGGAACCTCCAATATCAATCAATTCACCATTGATAACATCCTCATCAACGATCTTACCGCTGCCGTTCCAGAACCATCGACATACGCAATTTTTGTAGGTCTAGGAATCATGGGGTTTCTCGTTCAACGCCGCAACAAGCAATCTAAAAAAGGTTCTTGTTAAGGTATTTCAGTGAACAATCAGTAATCCCAGACAAAAAAGCGACGAACCCGTCGCTTTTTTGTCTGCATATTCGTAAGGGCACCTCTGAAAACCCCAAAGAAAGCCTTTCGAAGTATCAATCAGGCGGCGTTCACTCCAATATTCGCGGCGATTCATTGTTCGAAAACCAGCCCTCAATGATAATCTACCTGTCCCCTAAAATCCTCTCGTTAGCCCTTCCTTCAGTTGATGTAAGTTCGGGACTCTCCCTCGTCTTCTAAACAGATCTGACGGAGCCCCTGAATCAAATACCTCAAAATTCCCCGTAAGCCTGCGCACTCGATGTAATCTATGGTTAAAAACATTCCCTTATCCCCCTTACGCCAGACAAGTCGTGAAGAACAAAAGAGCACAATCATTCAACTCGGACGAAAACAACAAGTGGTCACGTGAAGCATACGAAGCTTATTCACTGCACCCAACTTCTCAGTTTCTCATTCGCTACCCCTCTTCGTGCTCTTCGGCTTCGCGGTTCAAAACTACAGTGCCCAAGTTCCCGGCTTTTGTGAATCTTTCCACATCCCTCGCCTTCCCCAAAATAGCAACACGGATTCCCTTGTCATACATGAAGTTACGATGACTCCCGCCCCCATGTTCCACAATTCCGCATCATTTTAAATCGGCAATAAACTCCTAAATCAGTATCACAATTTCTCCTTCGGCTTAAGAAAGAGTAGGATCCGACTTCACCCCACTACTTCAATTGAACTCCCTGCATTATAGCTCGAGCACATGAGAGCCTACTATGAACGAAGCGGGCCGATTTCTTCGCGCAATCCCATGGGGGTCCCCATAACTTCATTTAAGATAATCGCCGCTTTCAGCGTTTTTCGATGCCTCAATGAACCGATGACCGATGCACGTACATCCCCCGAAGAGACCTCCAAATCCATTCGCTTCCGCGTTCCTGCAAGCGCTTTCGAAGTAACTCTTTCCGCCTTTTGAAGGGCATTGGCTCGGGCCTGCTTCGCCGTCTTCAAGCGCTCAGCCTGCTTCCGTAACTGAGCCTCAATCGCTTCCATCCCTCCCGAGGCCGGTTTCATTCTACGATTTTCAACCCTGCGATTCAGATCGCTGGTGGTTCGAGCCGAAGGTCTAGGTTGAACCGGTGACTCGTTCGCTTGAGTTAACACCGGTGGAGTCACCCGACCTAAATCCCTGTCACCTTCATTCGTATTGGGTTGGGGTGCCTGCTCTCTGGGACGCCCCACCCCTTCCTGAATCCGGCGCTGAATCTCCGCTTGAATCTGTCGCCGACGTTCCTCCGCAGCCGCTTGCGCTTCAGGGGTTTCCTCTTCGTCCCCCCCTTTATTCTTATTCGAAAACAACTGAACGATAACGTAAACAACGGCAAACAAGACATAGACCCAATTCCCCATGTCCATCTCAGCGAGAATCAAACAGCTCTTAACTGAAGTCATAACATCCATCCATCAGCACATGCTTATTCGTTATCGTCATCTTCGGACGCAATTGATTTCCGCATGTTCGTGTCGCTTTCAATATTTTTATAGCGCATATAGTCCATAACCCCGAGCGAACCATTCCGAAGCGCTGCCGCAATCGCAAGAGGCACCTCAGCCTGTGCTTCGACCACTTTAGCCTGCATCTCCTGAACCTTGGCCTTCATTTCCTGTTCCAAGGCAACCGCCGCCGCACGCCGAATTTCAGCTTCAGCCTGCGCCATATTCTTGTTCGCTTCAGCTTGCGACTCTTGTAAAACCGCGCCCACATTTTCGCCGACATCGACGTCCGCAATATCAATCGATAAAATCTCAAAAGCAGTTCCCGTATCCAACCCCCGGCTCAATACATTACGCGAAATCGAATCCGGATTCTCCAAAACCCACTTATAGCTCTCCGCTGAACCAATCGTCGTGACGATTCCTTCACCCACCCGGGCTATAATCGTTTCCTCCTGCGCACTACCGACATACTCCCGCAAATTCGAACGCACCGTTACCCGGGCTTTCACCTTCACCTGAATACCGTCTTTGGCAACACCATCAATCGTCGTGCGGCCTCCCTTGGGATTGGGGCAATCGATGACTTTCGGGTTAATCGAGGTGCGCCCCGCTGCGACAACGCTCTTTTCTGTCCCCTTTGTCGCCAAATCAATGATACAGGTTTGCTTCCAGTCCAAGGAGATCGATGCTTTTTGAGCATTAATCAACGATTGCACGGTTAAAATAATATTCCCCCCAGCCATGTGGTGGGTCTCCAAGTCATCCGTGGTGATATCCAGCCCGGCCTTAACCGCCATGATCCTCGCATCGACAATAGCCGAGGCAGGCAAGCCCCGAAGCACTTTCATCGCTAACAGATTGAATAAACTGACATAAGCACCTGAAGCCCACGCTTTGATCCAGATCCGACCAAATGAATACAAAAAGCCGATGACAAACAGCAGTAAAATTACAACAAAGATGACGACGCCTATTTTAATAATATCCATAACTATTTTTGGGTTGAGACTAATAAATGAGTCGCTTTCACTTCTTTTACAATAACCGATCTACCTTTTTCCAAATAACCATCCAACGCGCTAGCCGGGTAGAGTTGGCCCTCAATTTCTACTTTTCCAGAAGGGACCATTTTCGTTAAGGTAAGCCCTTTCGCTCCGATCAGTGTTTCCGGAAGGTGCAATCCGCCCCCGCCTTCAATCGATCGATTGGCCTGAAAATGCTTGGCTACAAATTTGCTTTTTGTGATCAATTTTATTTCAAGGTAGAGAAAGAGCACTCCGATTAGTATACCACAAAACCAAATCCCCAAACCAAAATTCAACCCAAACGAGGCCATTCCGAGAATACCGGAAACAAAAATAAGGACCCCTCCGATCAATCCGACAATGCCTCCCGGAAGCACCAGTTCCAACCCTAATAGTAATACTCCTAAGGCAAAGATAACGACAATTAGGCTCATTTGCCACCACCGACTTCCGCCACTTCCAATTCAAAGGCACGATGCGCGACCACCACCACTTTGGTCCCCGCACTCAATACGCCCAGATTCACCTTCGCCCGATATCGATTCCCTTCAATCTCAACTTCTCCAGTCGGTCGGAGTGATTTCGTAACCACACCGATGGATCCCGCCTCAGGCCAGTCGCGATGCGCTTCCCTCATCCCCAAAAGCTCATCCCCTCTCCCCGCCGATCCGCTCGCCCTGCCCGTAGCCACAAGACGATCAAAAAGGGTTCCTTGGGGTAAGTATTTCCAGAGAACAACCACCGAGACCATACTCAAAAGCAAACCAACCGCTAACTGAAAAACCGCATCAAAAAGAGCTCCGCCATCGACTGAAAACCCAATACCATCCCCTCCTGTTGGCCAGATATCGCTTAAAGACCAGAGGATCGAACCCATCATCATCAATCCGCCCACCAACATCAAAATCATCGTTCCCGGCAAAAATAATATATCGACCAAAATAAGAACCATCCCAATCACCAAAAAGAAAAAGGGCTCCATCCCAGCCAATCCCGCCAAGTAGTTACTCGCAAAAACCACTCCAAAAAGACAAATGCCCAGAATACCAAAAATACCAAACCCAGGGGTTTTGAATTCAAAAAAGATCATGAGCATCGCTAAGCCCATCAGGATGGGCGCAATCGTATTCATGTATTTGGCCGCCACCTCCGCCCAAGTGATTTCCATCTCGGTCACTTCCCAGTTTCCCGCCCCAAAACGCGTATCGAGCAATTCATTCAAACTACCAGCAATCCCTTCTCCAAACAGCGGTATCGCCGGATTTCCGTATCGGGTTAACGCTTCTTTCGCCGT
>Ga0115559_1001952_pt1 | contig 13430 bp, 9 predicted proteins | sample COGITO_mtgs_1105_3_FD_87281 | JGI IMG/M metagenome (GOLD analysis project Ga0115559, IMG submission 87281) | Pelagic marine microbial communities from North Sea - COGITO_mtgs_110506 | ecosystem: Environmental > Aquatic > Marine > Epipelagic | place: Germany:Helgoland, sampling site Kabeltonne... | reverse complement strand
ACCGCCACCACGGCTATGGCCTACTAAAGTAATATTGGTCGCATCAATATTGGAGTGTTTTCCATAAGTTAATTCAACCCAATTAAGAACCTGGTCCAAATCATCTAATTCCTTAATATAGTTGTTGCGACCAAAGGCTTCAAGGTCTGGAAAATCAATTGGCTGCTGGACCGTACCTCCGTTATTAGAAAAATTAAATTTTAATACGGCAATTCCCGACGTTGCAAATGTTTTTGCTAGTAAACTCCAAGCCCCCCAGTCTTTAAACCCTTTATATCCGTGACAAAAGATAATTAGTGGCGCCTGTTTTACAGTACTATCGTAAAACACATCCAATACTATTGGTAGGCTGTGAGCTCCCTTTATAACTTTATTTATTTCTTCGATAACCATTTAAACTTCTTTTTCGATAATATCAATATCTGGATTAAAAAGCTCTAGAATGAGGGTTTTGAGCTCCTGTTCATAATGATCTAAAAGCTCCGTTGAAAGTAATGTTGTTTTCTGGGCATGAGCCCCTGGTTTATCTTTCTTAGCAAACTTTAGCAATCCTGACTTTAGATTTTTGAAAGAAATAATCCCTGCTTCTACAGGCGTTGTGAAAACCGCTTCGGTATTTAGCATAAACGCATAAGTCATAATCTGAAAACTTTTGCTATAGGCTTTGTAGTCCCTTGTAATATCCCCCCAATGCACCAACTCCAGTTCAGATTGAGATACCTTTGAGGTTTTGTAGTCTATAATTCTTCGTATGCCATTACAAATATCGATTCTGTCAATCGTTCCAATCAACTGAATCGGAATTTTAAGTTCAGGAATATCAAGAGATACATTCATTTTTGATTCGATAGCTTCAATTATAATTTCATCGCCTTTATTGATACACGCCAACTCGTAAGCTAAAAAGTTTGAAACATACCGTTTGGCAATTTCAAAACTAATAAGATTGGGGCCGTGAGTGATATCGCCTTCTCTGTAAAGTTCTTTGAAATAATGGGTGACTGTCGTGTCAATTTTGGGTTTTAATTCCGTAAGCATAAATGGCTCCAAAACCTTTCCTATGAGAGGTTTATAAAAGGCTTCAAGGGTGTTGTGAACAATACTTCCAAACGTGTTGGCAGCAACTGTTTCTTCTAAGAGAGTTTCGTCTTTGACTCCTAAAATTTTCTGATTATAAAAATCGATTGGATTGCGAATGTATTGACTCAATGATGACGGAGAAAACCCTTTAGCGGCCACGGTTTTGAGGTTTGAAATAATTTCAGAGGTCTTCTGAACCGATAGTAATTGAGGAGTCATCTGTGGTGTCTCTGGAATCACTATTTTATGATCCAAACTATGGTAAGCTTCAAACTCTAACTGGGTTATAAAGCGACTGCGTTCGCCACCACTTAATACATCTGGTTCTGTATTATAAATAATATATGCATTCTTAGCACGTTGAAGTAATCGATAAAAATGATAGGTATAAACAGCATCTTTCTCTTTGTAGGTAGGTAGTGCATTTTCAATTTTGACATCAAAAGGGATAAAGGAGTTGTTCGTTTTACCTGCTGGCAACACCCCTTCATTGACCGAAACAATAATTACCGTTTCAAAATCTAATACACGAGATTCTAACATTCCCATAATCTGAAGCCCCTTTAAAGGTTGTCCTCTAAAATCTAAAGTTTCTAAGCTTAATAATTCTTTATAAAGACTTTGTAAAGTTTTGACACTAGTAATATAGCTATAGTTAGAATTTAAGCGTTTTAAGTGATTGAATATTTCTGAAAACCTATATAAATACTCTAAAGCTAGTAAATGATTGTTTTTAGATTTGGTATAATGATCTTTAAGTTTAAAAATCAGAACAAGAACACTTTCGATCGCCTTGACGGGTTGATCGTTCCAAGTCCCAAACAAAAGCTCTAGATTATTTTTATGTTCAGGAGCTATAGCAATAATTTGATCTTTAGTAAGGCTTATTAAGTTTTGACGTTTAATAGTCGTGATTATCAATTGGGCGGCATCTTGGTCTTGGGTTTGAAATAAAGGTCTTACAAACTGGTGGGACAATACGCCAATTACGTCCTGATAATAATACTGAGTTACAGCGTCTTTATGAAGCTGAAACCATTGGTCTATAAAGGCTGAAAATGGAATCTGTTTTAGTGGCAGACCCATGGTAATATTGATGTTTTCTATGCAGCTAGGAAGTGAATTTAATATGGGGATTAACAAATCTTCATTGCCTAAAACAAGAGCTGTATTTTGTAGTTTGTTTTCATTGTACAGCTTTTGTAAAAGCGTTCCAACATATTTAACCTGACCTATATTTTTTGGGGTTCCAACAACAGAAATGTTTTTAGGTTTCGTATAATAATTAGAGACCCACTTAAGAGGTTGTGTTTTAAAATGGTTCCATGTTTTTTGATGTTGTCTTATAAAGTAGCCTGCATCATGTTGAGGAGTTTCTAAAAAGGATTGATCAATGTCCCAATAAATTTTTGCTCTGTCTTTCAGTAGTAGCTCCTGAATGATGGTAGATTCCGCTGCATTCAATGCGTTAAACCCTAAAAAAACATGCGACCTGTCTGGATGACTTTGAATATAGGTCTCTAAGTTCTTAACAGCTTCTCTATAAATTAAACCTTGATAACCCTCATCTTTTTGAAGAAGATGCGTTGTGAATTTGGTGTAATAACTATAGATTTTTTTCCAGAACGACAAATAGCCTTTGATGAGTGGCGTTGGATGAGGGTCTAAAGACCAATGATTTAATTCTTGAATTGCTGAGAGGTATTCAAAAATCTGATTTGGAGGAATTAAATAACGATCAATTTCATTAAAATCTTGAAGTACAACTGGAGCCCATTTTGAGAAGCTCTCAAATGAATCTCTTTCATTTAAGGGTGTAAGCTCTAAATAAACTTCGTAAAACTCGAAGATAAGCTCGGTGTTACTAAGAAGTCTGAGTTGTGATAATTCCTCTATAAAAGTCTCAATAGCAATTATTTGAGGTAAAAATCCTGTTGTTTTATTTAGTTTGGACCATTCCATTTTAAGAAATATCCCAGCCCGTTTATTGGGGAGGATAAGACTGAGTTTAGAAACATCTTCAGGGTGGGTGTCTAGGTCTTTTAGAACATCATAAATAAAACTTGTCATGTTATAAAAATAAAAAAACGCTTCGCAATAGCGAAGCGTTTTAAACTTTTTATTTTGAAGTAGTTAAAAACTATTCAGCCAATTTAACTTCTACACGTCTGTTAGCAGATCTTCCTGCAGCAGTCATGTTAGATTCCATTGGTTTGCTTTCACCAAAACCAGCCGAGGCCAATCTATCTGCTGAAACTCCGTTTTCTACTAAATAATCTACAACTTTTTGAGCTCTTCTTTCAGAGAGTAACTGGTTGAAGTTATCGTTAGTTCCTGTACTATCTGTGTGTCCTTCAACAACAAAACTCGCTTTAGGGTAGGCCGTTAAAATAGCAGTAATCGCTTGTAATGTTGGATAAGCATCCGCTTTAAAGCTTGATTTTCCAAGGTCAAAGTTAATTGTTCTTGAGTAGTTGATTAGTTGCGCTTGGTCTTCTTCTGAAGGAAAAATTACTTCAGGACAACCATTGTTAGCAACAGTTCCTGCCTCTGTAGGACAGTTGTCATCTTTGTCTAAAACACCATCACTATCACTATCTTTCCAAGGGCATCCGTTGTTAGCAACTGGACCCGCTTCATTTGGGCATGCATCTTGAGCATTTGCTAAACCATCTGCATCTGCATCTGGACAACCTGCTAAAGATTTTAATCCTGCTTCATTTGGGCATGAGTCATTGTTGTCAGATACACCGTCTCCATCTGTATCAGGACAACCGTTGTACTCCGCTAAACCAGCTAATTCTGGACACGTATCTTTCGAATCTTCTATGCCGTCACCGTCTGAGTCAGGACATCCATTGAATTCTTCTAAACCAGGTACTTCTGGACAAAGATCGTGTTTGTCGTATATTCCATCACCATCCGTATCTGTTCCTCCAAACTTTAAAGCTATTCCTACAGAATGCTGAAAATGTTTTGTTAAGTAATCATTAAAAGAATGTTTGTATGTAGACTGCGCTGTAAGACCAATGTTGTCAGAAAACCAATACGCCAACCCAACAGTTCCGTTTAAGGTTCCAGAACCTACTAAATCACTTGCTGATTCGTCAGTAGAAATCGTGTTATAAGTCCCTTCTTCTATCCAAGTGTATCCACCGCCGAAACCAACAAACGGCTCGATTTTTTTTGTTTTGAATAACTCTGAAAGGCTGTATTTTACACTTCCATCAACTGCATAATACATTAGATTATCGACAGATGCTAGTGTTCCGTCTTGAGCTGTTCCCCACTTATCAAGTCTGTTAATAGACCCTGAAATCCCGACAGAAAAGCCATCGTCAATATATTTCTGTAATGAAATTAAAGATACTGCAGGAAGAATACTCCAGTGGTCTTCAACATTGTAAAATTCTTGAAAGTAATCTCCTTGAGGAGCGTCTTCACCAACAGGAAATACATCTACGGCATTTATACCGATTGTTAGTTGCCATGGATTGTTTTCGTCTTGTGCATTTACGTTGCCGATTGCAAAAACAAGTAACGTTGTTAGAATTAATCTGCTAAGATTTTTCATGTTTAATAATATTAGAGTTTGATTATTTTATTAACCGCAAAAATAAGGTGTTAATTCTACAAAACAAACATTCTGTAATAAAAAAAAATATTAATCTTTAAAAAATCTCGACAATCCATACTCTTTAACTTGTAAACTTGCATTGATATAGACTAGGAATTTTTTAATTACTGTATACCCCATTTCTTCAATAATTTCCGAATAATTTGCCAATTGAGTTTCGTATTTATCATAAGGGTCGCCTGTTTTATAATCGATGACAACCGCTGTCAAGTCTTTAAATATAACCAATCTATCAGGAATTATAATTTTTCCCCTTGAAGTCATGATTTCTTTTTCGTTATAAACGTTTAAATTTGAAACATAATAAGAAGACAATAATGGATGGCTGACAATCGCTTCTAATGTACTCGAAAGCGCATCTTTTTGGGGCAATGAAATCACACCAGCATTAAAAAAATCATTCAACGCAATTTCAATATCTGATTGGGTGTAAATCTTTGACATTAACAAATGAATCAAATTCCCTTTCTCAAGTGCTTCTTTTTGTGTGGTATCCCATAAATATCCTGCATTGGTAACCATCGATACATTAAGGTGTTCTTTTGGGGTCGATATAAATTCCTTCTGAAATACCGTTGGATATTTTGTGGGGTTTGGAGCTTTAATTTTTTCAAAGGTCCCAAATTCATATTCTAATGTTTCGTCTTCCCACTTACCTGACGATTTAAGATAATTAATCAGAAGTTCCGAATATGTTTTTAATTTTTCTGGAGTCTTTTTAGAAACTGAAGCATTTCCTACAACATACAATTGTTCAACCGCTCTTGTGAGTGCCACATACAACAGGTTGATATTGTCGAGTTCAAGCTTGGATTGATGCTCCTTATAAATGGACGCACCTTCATCGCCAAAAGCTTCAAAGTCCTTATTATAATTCAATAAAAAGTGTGGAAAAGGTGCGTAAGAAGGATCCATCGACACCCATTCTTTCGGCTCCAATTCTTTGTAAATATCCAACTCTGCAAAAGGAAAAATAACAACAGGAAACTCCAACCCTTTGGATTTATGAACTGTCATTATTTGGACAGCATTGATTCCTTTTGGAGTCACAACGCTTAAGCTCTCTTTTTTTGAATTGTAATGGTCTATAAATTGACGAATGCTCGACATTGGTTTTTGAGTAAATTCTACCACAAAGTCCAAGAAAAACTGAATGTAAGCATTAGAGGTTTTTGCCAATTGAAAACTACTAATGATATACTCTACAGATTCATAAATAGAAAGTTGCAAAACGGTTTTAGAAGAAAAATTCAATCCTAAAACTTCTAGAGATTTAAAAAACGCGGCTGGATTTAATAGAATACACTTTAAACGAAATAAATGCGGATCTCCTACGTCGGAATGAGATGCAACATAATTGATAACCTCCAGTTTGGCGTTCATATTGGAAGGCTCATGCACATACTCCAATACGTTCATAATATGTTTTACTTCAGGAGATTGATCTACTAAAAGAGTCTCGCTTGAAACAATATGAATTTTAGACTGGCTTAATAAGTTTGCAACAGCAACTCCTTCTTTCCGTTTTCGTACCAAAACACAAATATCTTTCAGCATTGCCTGGTTGCTTGAAGCTAAATAGGATTTGATGATTTTTAAAACTTTTTCTGCATACAAAAGAGATTTGTCTGCTCCTTTTTCAAACTCTAAAAACGAAATGTTTACATAACCTGTCTTTTTATTAAACTCTAACTGAGAAGGCGCCTGATATAACGATTTGTAAGTGTCGTTTGAGAAAACAACTGTTGATAGGTGCTTAAAAAAATTGTTATTAAAATCAACCACCTGCCTACAGCTTCTATAATTGGTTGGAAGGTGAGAAAGGGTCGCATCAAAAGGAAATGCCGTGGCATTGTTGTATAAATTGATAAACTGTTCGGCCTTTCCTCCTCTCCAGCGGTAAATGGCTTGTTTGGCATCACCTACCAGCATGGCACTCCCGTTTTCTTCTGCCAATGTATTTGTAAATAATGGCACCAAATTCTCCCATTGTAATTCGGAAGTGTCTTGAAATTCATCAATAAAAAAGTGATTGAACTTTTCGCCAATACGTTCATAAATAAAAGGGGCTGGCTGGTCTTTTATTTGCTGGCTTATAATCGTGTTAAATTCAGAAATCATCAACAGACTGTCTTCATCTTTAATGTTCTTAAGTTCTTGATGTATTAAATTTAGTACAGAAAGTGGGGTGGTGTTTTTTAGAATGTTTTTTAAATATCGCATTCTAAAGACAGCTTCTTTTGTTTTATGAAACGCATGTACAAGTTGAGGTCGAAGCTGTTCAATGGCAGCAGCAACATGCGGCAGTGTTTTTTTAGGGTATAACGAGCTGGTTTCTATAGACTGTTGCCATACGGCCACATACTTAATGTCAAATTTTCTAGACGCTAAGTTCTTAAAATGTTTTGGCAAAGAGCTTCTTGTAAAGTCTGAAAACTCAATACCATTCGCTGTAATCAAATCTAAAACCTGAGTTGATAGCTCAATGATTTGTATCTCTATTTCACTAATATCTTTTAATAACGTTGATTTCAACGCGCCAAAGTCTTGTAATGAACGATGCGAAAGTGCCTCTAAAAATGGAGCGTCCGTTTCTCTGGTTAATAACTTTGCTGTTTTAACTAAATCTAAAGCGATGTTCCAACTTTTGTCATCATCTGCTTTTTCAATCGCAAATTCAACCAATACTTTTGTGAGTGCCTTGTTTTTTCCGGCTTTAGACAACAAGCGATTGACCGCTTTTTGTAGCAAAAGATCCGTATCCAATTCAACCTCAAAATTCATGGGAAGTTTCAGATCAAATGCAAACGTACGAATTAGCTTTTGAGTAAATTTATCTATCGTTGAAATGTCAAATGCTGCATAATTGTGCAGTATTTTACTGAGGAGTTGTTTGGATTTGAAGTGTATTTCTTTTGGAGAACTTCCTAACTCACTAACGACTTGCTCAAATAAAGCGTCTGGCTGTGTCAAAATAGTCGGAGCCGCAAACGACATTAACGCTTCCACAATCCGAGTTTTCATTTCATCAACAGCCTTGTTGGTAAAGGTAATTGCTAAAACATGACGATGTGGCAAAAATTCTTTGGAAGTTAAGACTATTTTTAAATAGTCTTTAACTAAGGTAAATGTTTTACCACTACCAGCCGAAGCATTATAGATATTGAATGTTGAACCGCTCACTAAATAAAATTTATACCAAAATAAACAATCTTAATTATATATACTCGTAATTTTTATTTGAATATTGTAAATTTGAAATTAATATTTAAACACTTAAAACAAATTCTTATGGCTTTTGAATTACCAAAATTAAATTATGCTTACGATGCTCTCGAGCCTCATATTGATGCACGAACAATGGAAATCCACCATTCTAAACATCATAATGGCTATACAAACAATCTAAACGCTGCTATTGCTGGGACTGTCTTAGAAAATAAATCAATAGAAACCATTCTTGAAAACTTAGACATGTCAAATAAGGCTGTCCGAAATAATGGTGGTGGATTTTATAACCATTCACTATTTTGGAGTGTTATGAACCCTGAGGGTAAAGAAGCACTTTCTGGAGAGCTGAAAGAAGCTATTCTTGAATCTTATGGTTCCTTTGAAGATTTTAAAACTGCTTTTAGTAAAGCCGCTGCAACGCAATTTGGGTCTGGATGGGCGTGGTTGTGTGTTCATAAAGGAGGGAAAGTAGAAATATGTTCTACACCAAATCAAGACAACCCATTAATGCCAGGCGTTTCATGTGGTGGAACTCCAATTTTAGGATTAGATGTTTGGGAACACGCCTATTACTTAAACTACCAAAACCGACGTCCCGATTATATTGAAGGATTCTTTAATGTCATTAATTGGAAAGAAGTTGAAACACGTTTTGCTGCTGCAAAATAAACTTTAAGAAACAATAGAAAATAAAAAAGGTGAACTTACGTTCACCTTTTTTGCCCCAAATCTACCATGAACTTAACCTACTTATGTTATGGTGAGTCAAATATATATGTTTAATACATAGCAAACTTTTATTTTAGACGAACTGCACATTTATTAGATAAAGTGTGTTTATCCTCAGTAAGCTCGCTCATTATTTTCTTCAAAAAAGTTAATATAAGCCCGATTTACTACTCGATTTCCACCTGGTGTCGGGTAATTTCCTGTAAAATACCAGTCCCCTAGATTTTTCGGACACGCCTTATGTAAGTTTTCTATAGATTGAAATATAATTTTAACTTCGGCATTAATCCCGTCTTCACTCAAAAGCTCTGCTATTTTATTCGAAACTTGCTCTGGTGTAAAGGGTGCGTAAATTTCTTTTACAAAATTTTGAACTTCTGTATCTTCTAAATTTACTTGTGCTTTACATCGGGTATAAATATCCTCAACAATATGATACTTGTTTGCATCTTTTAACAGGGACAACGCAGCTCTAAATGCAACTAAACCTTCAAGGTTTGCCATGTCAATTCCATAACAATCTGGATAGCGAATTTGCGGAGCTGAAGACACTACAACAATACGTTTAGGTGCCAGTCGGTCTACCATTTTTAGAATACTTTTCTTTAAAGTGGTTCCGCGAACGATGCTGTCATCAATAATAACAAGATTATCATCTGGTTTAATAACACCATAAGTAACATCGTATACATGGGCTACCAAATCATCACGGCTACTGTCTTCTGTTATAAAGGTTCTCAATTTAACATCCTTAATCGCTATTTTTTCAACACGTGTATGCTCTGAGAGAATCTGTGTCACTTTTTCTGCAGAAAGAGAACGAGTTCCTTTTAGTATTTGTTCCGTTTTCTTTTTATTCAAATACTCTTCAACGTTTTCAATCATTCCAAAAAATGAAGTTTCGGCTGTATTTGGAATATACGAAAATACCGTATTTTTTATGTCGTAATCAACGTGCTTTAATACTTCTGGAACAATCAGTTTTCCTAACAGTTTTCGTTCTTGATAAATTTCAGCATCACTACCTCTGGAAAAATAAATACGTTCAAACGAACAAGCCATACGTTCCAAGGGCTCCAATATTTGATCAATCGAGGTTTCGCCTGATTTTTTAGTAATAATCGCACTTCCAGGTGGTAGTTCGTGAACCTGCTCATAATCAACATTAAAAACGGTTTGAATCACGGGGCGCTCAGAAGCGACAACCACAACCTCGTCATCCATGTAATAGTAAGCCGGTCGGATCCCTGAAGGATCTCTCAACACGAAAGAATCTCCATGCCCTAAAAGGCCTGCCATAGCGTAACCGCCGTCCCAGCTTTTAGCTGCTTTTTTTAATATTTTCTTTAGGTTTAAACGCTCTGCAATTAAAGGAGAGCACTCCATTTTACTAAAGCCTTCCTTTTTAAGTTTCTTGTAAAGTTTTGATACGGCATCGTCCAGGAAATGTCCAATTTTCTCCATAATGGTAATCGTATCCGTATATTCTTTAGGATGCTGCCCAATCTCAACAAGATTTTTAAATAAACTTTTAACATTGGTCATGTTAAAATTTCCTGCTAAGATAACGTTTCGATGCATCCAATTATTCTGTCTCAAAAAAGGATGAACACTTTCAACACTATTTTTTCCAAACGTTCCATAGCGGACATGGCCCAACATTACTTCACCCAAATAAGGTACTGCTTTTTTTTGTGCCTCTACATCATTAACCACTTCTGGTTGCTCCGCCAACACATCATTAATTCGATTATTAATCTGAGCAAAAATATCTTGAATCGGTTGTTGTGCTATGGAGCGTACACGACTTATGTAACGCTCTCCAGGCTGCATGTCTAATTTTATACTCGCAAACCCTGCACCATCTTGACCACGATTGTGTTGCTTTTCCATAATGAGATACATCTTATTGATCCCATAAAAAGCCGTTCCGTATTTTTTTTTATAAAACTCTAAGGGTTTTAAAAGTCTAATGTGTGCAATTCCACATTCGTGTTTTATAGCATCGCTCATTTACGTGTCCTATTAGATAATTTATATATAATAAAAAAGAAACGCGCCAAATTGGCGCGTTTCTTTTTATGATGTTAATTCAATTTCAAATCGTGTTAGATCCTTGAAGGCTTTCAGGCGTGTACGAACCGCTTCAAATTGTAAAGACTCTAGCCGTTCGGTTCCAAATTTCTCTACACAAAACGATGCTAGAGCAGACCCGTATATAACCGCTTTTTTCATGTTTTCAAAAGATATGTTTTCGGTCTGTGCTAAAAATCCTGCAAAACCACCCGCAAAGGTGTCTCCTGCTCCCGTGGGATCAAAAACAGATTCTAATGGAAGTGCCGGTGCAAAAAACACATTGGCACCATTAAACAATAATGCTCCATGTTCTCCCTTTTTTATGACTACATACTCAGGACCCATATCGTGTATTTTTTTTGCCGCAGTTACCAAAGAGTATTCTCCTGTAAGTTGGCGAGCTTCTTCGTCATTAATAGTAATGACTTCCACGCGTTTGATTACATCTAGAAGATCGTTTAACGCATGGTCCATCCAGAAATTCATCGTGTCCAAAATAACCAATGTCGAAGCATCTTTCATTTGATCTAAAACACTGGATTGAACAATGGGGTGTAAGTTTCCTAAGACTAAGACCTTAGCATCTTTATAATTTTCTGGAACTATCGGTTGGAAGTTTTCTAACACATTCAGTTCTGTTGCCAGAGTGTCTCGTGTATTCATGTCGTTGTGGTAACGCCCACTCCAAAAAAATGTTTTACCATTCTTAATCATTTCAATGCTTGAAATATCTATATTTCTATTGGAAAAAAGATCTAAATAGTTTTGAGGAAAGTCACCGCCAACAACAGAAACGATCGCACTATCAATTTCAAATTGTGATGCAGAGAGCCCAATATAAGAAGCAGATCCACCAAGTATTTTATCGGTTTTTCCAAAAGGGGTTTCAACGGCATCAAATGCAACAGTTCCAACGATTACCAATTTACTCATAGGATATTTTAAAAATTAAAAGGCAAAGTTACGTATTTTTTAGGCTTTATAAAACAATAAAATGTGCTCTAATGACTTAATTTATTTACGTCCAAAATCAGCAGGAATTTCGCCCCAAGCCTTGGTTTCCCATTTGACGATTACGGTCGTGTAAGAGTTGTTTTTCAGCCACACAACGGCACGGTCTACAAGTGCAAACAAAGCGGCGTTTGTTGTCGAACGTTTTAACTTGGTGTTGCATTGTTGTTTCTTGACCCAACTCATGGCAGTCCTTGAATCGGTATAAAGAATTCTATTGCTGTTATTTTGCTTTAAAAATGCCAATCCATGTACAAGCGCCAAAAACTCCCCCACATTGTTTGTTCCTTGTTCATAAGGTCCTTTGTGAAATAATTGTTTTTTGGACTGGGTATCTACGCCTCTATATTCCATTACTCCAGGGTTTCCGCTGGAAGCAGCATCCACCGCAATAGAGTTGTAATTTGGCTGACCTATCAATTTCAATCGGGCTTCAGACAAACCGCTGGAAAACTTTTTGGTTTTTCCAATGTAATCTCTGTAGTTTCCTTTGAGTGCTGTTTTTGCTAATTCAAATGTTAGAAAGGATTTGTATTGCGCACCTTCAAAATTTGCGATTTGTGCTTTGCAATCGCTCCATGTTTCAAAAACACCTGTATGATGTCCTTTCCAAACCGTATAATATTTTTTTTTGGCTTTAGCCATGTGGATACAGTATCTGTTGAACAACTTCTGGGAAGTGTTTCATTTCTAGTTGATGAATTTTAGCAGCGACATCGTTTGGAGTGTCCTTAGGGCTAATTGTGCATTTTGCCTGAAAAATAACAGCACCTTCATCATAGTGTTCATTTACATAATGAATGGAAATACCTGACTCTAATTCGTTGTTTTCAACTACAGCTTTATGGACGCGCATGCCATACATTCCTTTTCCACCAAATTTTGGCAATAATGCCGGATGTACATTGACCACTTTATTTTGATAATTTTCTAATATGTGATCTGGAAATTTCCACAAAAACCCTGCGAGAACAATTAAATCAAGGTTTTTTAGGTTTTCTATTGCCCATTTAGGGTCGTTCAACTGTCCTTTATTAAAAACCCCATTTTCAACCCCCAAGTTTGTGGCGCGCTCTAAAACCCGCGCATTTGGGTTGTTTGAAAGAACACAAACCACTTCGGCTTTTTTGTTATTTTGAAAATATGTAATGATATTTTCGGCATTTGATCCAGATCCAGAAGCAAAAATTGCAATTCGTTTCATTAAAAAGTTTTAAGGTTGGGATTCTTTAACAAAAAAAAGAATAATAATTCACAATGAGAAGTAAAACAGCAACTCATCATCGATTTCCACACAAATAAGTACACATTTTTAAAGTAATTATGTTTTTTAATATAAAGTTTTTTACTTTTGCATCCTAATTAAAACTTAAAATTAAAGATTATGTCAGACATTGCATCAAGAGTAAAAGCGATTATCGTAGACAAATTGGGCGTTGATGAAAACGAAGTGGTAACAGAAGCTAGCTTCACAAATGACCTAGGCGCGGATTCGTTAGATACTGTAGAGCTAATAATGGAGTTCGAAAAAGAATTCGATATTCAAATTCCAGATGACCAAGCAGAAAACATTGCCACTGTAGGTCAAGCTGTTTCATATATTGAAGCTGCAAAATAATACCTTTTAATTTTTTATGGAACTAAAGCGCGTTGTAGTAACAGGTTT
>Ga0115559_1001946_pt1 | contig 13454 bp, 13 predicted proteins | sample COGITO_mtgs_1105_3_FD_87281 | JGI IMG/M metagenome (GOLD analysis project Ga0115559, IMG submission 87281) | Pelagic marine microbial communities from North Sea - COGITO_mtgs_110506 | ecosystem: Environmental > Aquatic > Marine > Epipelagic | place: Germany:Helgoland, sampling site Kabeltonne... | reverse complement strand
GAGTCTGACACCGTTTCAACAACGTTTTAGATTGAATCATCTGACAAAACTTTGTAGTGGTGGGATCTACTTTGCGTGTGATCTCCAGCCACAAATAGTCTCGCACACTGTCATTGGAAATCTCTTGTTGCATGATCTCCATTCCACGTTTGGGGTCTTTTTTATACACCTCTACAATAAAATGCCCCCAACAATCATCTTTGACATCACCCATTTCCAACCCTGAACAGTCTTCTACTGTCATCCATCCTTTGCTAGAAGAGCTTGTACAACCACTCAATGCAATCGTCAAACATACAATAGCCAACAGTGTTGTTTTCATTTTGTCTATCCTTTCTGCCTTTAATGGAGCACAGTCTGTCGATTTCGACATGCCTAGTGTCAGTATATCAATTACCATTCTATATAAACCAATGTATAGTCAGAGTACCAAAATACCCAATTACAGTAATTGCAATTGAAATTAGTCTTGGTTCTATGCCAACAGGAGAACACCGTGGTTAACAATCTCTTTGGTGCTTTTACAGGAACAGGTGCCCCCTTTGCATATGCAATCGTGATCATATTTGCCTATGGGCTTACGATTTGGATTGAACGTGCCCGTTCTTTTCGACTGTGGAGTCTCAATGAGACTGAAATTGAATCTGCCATTTCAACTGGAGAATGGGATCGCGCTGTCACACTAGCTGGCGAGCATCCAAGTACTGCATTTATCAATATAGCGAAGGAGCATAATGCCCCGACTTGGGATGATATGGCTGTTGTAGCACCATTGGTAGAAAAGAACGTCACCAAACGCATATCTGCTCTCTCCATGGTTGCAAACATCAGTACAATGCTTGGTCTTTTGGGTACAGTTTACGGACTAATCTATGCCTTGGAAGGTTTAGACAACGCCAGTAACATTGAACGAACTGCACGACTTTCTGCCGGTATTGGAGCGGCTATGCTTACAACGGCATGGGGATTGATTGCAGGATTGCCAATGATGTTTGCCCACAACATGCTTCAACGTAAAAGTGATGAGGTCTTGGCAGACTGTCAGTCTATCGCCGCACGAATTGTTCAGTACAACAATCGTTCAAAATGAGCCTGCTGAACCCACATCATAGATTGTTCAAACGCTCTGCTGACGAGTCGGATGCTCGATCAGGATTTTTTGCCATGGCATCTTTGATGATGATTCTCTTGCCAACTTTGCTGATGGTGACCAATCCACAAAAAATAGTGACTGTTCCGTTATCGTTATCTCAGGCATCGGGAACGTTCACACCCACTCACACTGGAATAGTAGAGAGAATCTCCATCATTGCAACATCAACTGGGTTTCTTGTCGAAATGAACGTTCGCAAAAGCGATGTTTTAGCCGCTAGCGGAAATACAGAGTTGAAATCTTGGACAATGACGAATTGGGACAGTGTTCTTGCAAGATTGGGTGAAATTCAAAAGATTGATCCTGAGCAACACAAAATATATGTGCGCCCTACGTCAGAACACAATGCCCAAACTGTCATTGGGTGGCTTGACAGTCTACAACTCAACTTAACTTTTGAGAATGTGGTATTGGAGCACCCCGAATGAATCTATTCTCACATAGAACACAGCGTACGAATGGACTTGGAGTGGCAACCTTAGCACCCATGGTAGATATTTTTACCATCTTGGTCATTGCTGTACTCAAAGCATCAAGTCCTCAAGCGCCTGTGGTCTTACCAGAAGGTTCTATGGAGTTGCCCCTATCCAATCAAGAAAACATCTCGGTAGAGCATCTGGTTGTGGATATTGCCAAAGAAGGGATTTACGTAGATGGATTTCGAGTGACAGCACGTGAATACTGGGAACAAAGTGAAGACATCTTAATATCAGAAGTGTACAGCAGTCTTCAACAGCACGCCAAAAAAGATGTCAAGATTCGAGTGGACAAAGATGTCCCTTGGTCTTTGATCAGTAAAACCCTACATACTGCACAACAGGCCGGCTATGAAGATATTGAGATGCTGGTAATTTCAAGTTCTTCTTTATAAATTGAGAAACCAGAATGAAACTGTCTGATGTGGATGTATGAATCTACAACAATCGTAAACCTTTAGAATTAGGACACAGTGAACATTGCTTCACACCAAATACCCTGGCGTGTAAATTCATAGTGAACAACCTTTTTAGTTTCCGATTTAGTTTCCGAATCAATATACCGAATCCAAAAATATGGCAGGCCAATGAAAACCATCGTATTGTTACCACTTTTTTTATCTGTAGGGTGTCTTGAACCTACAAAACTGGGCCATATGCCTTTATGTGACTCAGGTTTATCCACTGAACTTGAATCTGTAGAAGCATCTTCTGAATCGAAACAATTGCTCTCAGTGGATACCACTGATGGTCAGGTGTATCAGATTGATCCCCAAAATGGCTCCACCCATCCGATCGCATCGGTTTCTATGGAATACCAGATCAGCACGATGGATGTCAATGAAAATGGCGTGGCTTACGTGTACGACCATACCAGTCAAAAAATTGGAATTTTTGATCCTTGTACTGGTGAACTGGAACTTCTCCCAGAAAGCAATGAAGATCACGTGATCTGTGGTATCTCTTTTGCCAACAACGGTACATTGTATGCAATCGACAGTAAAAATGACCTCTTGGTGAAATACAATCTAAACACTGGAGAAGCAATACCGATTGGGGCACTTGAGATGAATATTGGTGCATGTGGATTGGCCTATGATTCAGATGCAGATATTCTGATTGGCGCCACGGCATCAACCAATGAGATCTTTCACATCAACATCTATACAGGCACGACAAGCAACCATATAACAACAGACGCCCCTTTTGAAGGTGTTGGGATTGAATATGATGAGGCAACAGACACTCTATTGGCGTCGACGAGTGATGAGTTGTATTCTATAGAACCCAACAATGGCACCTCTGTATTTTTGGGTCCATTGGAAGGACACATTGATGATTTGGTATACCATCCTGAATGTCAATGACAGTCGTTTCGCCCTGGGATTGTGTGTTGAGCAACGATTCAGTATCCTGAACTACAAGCGACCACCTGAAACAAATCGACGACACTGAGCATTCAGGTCTGTACGCTGAACCTGTTCACAGATTCTGAGGCCCCTATCGATATCGAACCGACGTAGATTGTAGGCAATGCCAAGTAAACAAGAATCTCGTTCTTTACCAGACCGTCTACAACTTGGAATAAAATCTTCCTCAGCAGTCTCAGATGCACCCCAGCCCAAACCGTGAATACAATTTTCTCGATACAAATTCTGCGGACCGGAAGGGACTTGATCACAAGCGTCAAAAGCAGCGTCCACATCTACGCGAGCCAAATACTTTCCAATGCCATGCCAACAGGTTTTTCGAGTCAACAAATCGCCTTCTTCTTTGGCACAATGTTCCAACGCCAGCCCCACATTGACCACGGCAATTTCTCCATTGACATCATGACGGCAAAAATCACGCCACTGTCCTGCATCATCACACAATCGAAAAGCCCACGGTGAATCAACGGTAGAATAAGCTAAGGCAATACCGAAAACACATTGATCTCGCCATTTCTTTCGTTCAATTGTGGGGCACAAAGCCAAAGATTTCTCTCTATCGACAGGCGAATACAGTTCTGCAACATCAGCCATACACTCCCATCGCATATCCTCACTCATAATTTTACTGCACACTTGATTCGCACCTTCAAGATCTGTTTGTGCTTGTTGCCGCGCCAATTGGTGAAAACAAATATCTTTAAATTGCTCCGGACCATTTAGACAAGCGGCTTCTGTATACAAAACCGCCTCCCCTTCCCCCTTGGACACTTCTTGAACCCCTTTCGGTTTTGGTGGTACTGATATCAACCGCTGAGGTGTATTCTGAATAGAAGGCAACAGGTCTGGGAACTGCCACTGCAATAGCTGGATTCCAAGCAAAATTACCGTCAAACAAATGGAATAGAGTCGCCAAAAACTTGTCATGTTCTCCCTGTCCTTGTAATTACCTTACTATGCTTTTTACACCATTTATGCACTGGAAGAGTTCTCTTCACTCTCATACACCATTTAATATGTTGTTATTAATGGGAATTGGACTGTTGTTCTTTGGCTTATTGACGGGATGCCAACAAGACCTCCCCATTCCAACAGATCCGCCATCTAAAGATCCCTCTAAGCAGTGGCAGACGTTGATAACACAATCCACTTCTGATGCTGGGATAGATTGGAACCATATTGAAGCCAATAAACAAGTCCTTGAGCAATATGTTGCATGGGTTGGTACAGTAGGACCACAAAGCAATCGCCGCACCAAAGAACACTTTCCAAGACGAGGAAGAGCAAACTACAAACTCGTACATTGGGTGAATGCCTACAATGCTTGGATGATCTACAGCCATCTTCATCACCAACAGCCTACTAAAATGACAGATGTAGAAGTATCGTTGGGCTATATGTCCGGACAACGGGTGTACATCGATGGCGAGTACACATCGTTTTCTCATGTGAAACACGAACGTATATTGGCTGACTTTCAAGATCCCAGACTCCATTTCATGCTCTATGATTTGGTCGAAAACAGTCCCTCATTGCAGTTTTGGTCTGCCTTAACGTGGAAAAGTACAGTCGAACTGTCAGCACGAAAATTTTTATCTTCTGGAAAAGGAGCCAAGAACATAGAAAACAATTGGCTGTTTCATCCCATGTTTAAAACATATGAAAAAGATTTTCTAGATTGGAGTGAACACAACAGTCTATGCACCTATCTAGAACAATACAGTGATGGCCCTCTCAAGTTGTGGCTTCAAGATAAAGAAGATCTCGGCTGTGCACTAACGTTCTTTGAACACAGTACACAGATTCAACTTAGCCCCAAAGGCAATTCGCCATCACAAGATTAAACTGTTAAGAATTGGGTATGCACGTCACAGAGGTACGCATGACTCGACAACCCAAACCATCATGGCTCAAAGTAAAAGCCCCCGGTGGAGAACGCTATCAGCACATCAAGAAACGCGCTCGACAATTAAAACTGGCAACCGTATGTGAAGAAGCACAATGTCCGAACATTGGTGAATGTTGGAGTGGTGGAACGGCTACATTTATGGTCATGGGTGAAGTGTGTACGCGTGGATGTAGATTTTGTGCGGTGCAAACCAGACGCAAAGGGGTGGACTTAGATCCGAACGAGCCTCTCAATGTCGCTCAAGCCATTGCAGAAATGGAACTGGATTATGTGGTCGTTACCAGCGTAGATCGAGACGACTTAGAGTTACAAGGAGCAGATCATTTTGCTGAGTGTATTCGTGAAATCCGCAGACTCAACCCACAAACTCTCGTTGAAGTGTTGATACCAGATTTTCGTGGTCGCAAAGATCTATTGCAAATGGTTGTGGATGCAAAACCCGATGTTTTGGCACACAATATTGAATGTGTAGAACGATTGAGTCCAAAAGTTAGAGATCCAAGAGCAACCTATGAACAAAGTATGCAGGTGCTTAAAAACATCAAGCAAATGGCACCAGACATGCATACCAAATCAAGCATCATGGTTGGTGTCGGTGAAACGACAGAAGAAGTTTTGGCAAGCATGTTGGATCTTCGTGCTGTCGGAGTCGAATTTTTGACAATTGGTCAATACCTCCAGCCAAATAAAAAATTACTCAAAGTCGATGACTTCGTTCACCCTGAAACATTCGCTGAATACGAACGCTTGGGACTTAAAATGCAGTTTACCTATGTCGCCAGTGGCCCGTTGGTTCGTTCTTCGTACAAAGCTGGTGAGTTTTTTATTGCCAACCATCTCCGTAAACAAGTTGCAGATGGGTCGGATACCCCATAGATAATTGACCACAATACAAGAATTTTCTTCATTTGGATGATGGTATGACTCTTTTGGAATGGCTCGAGCAAACTCCCAATGCCCAACTTGTTGGGGAGTGCTTTGCTGTGCGAGATGACTTGACACACGCCACCGCTAGATTGGGTGAGCGAGCGCACCTACTTCCGATAAGTGATGATACTCTGTTGAACGTCTCCTTGGGTATGGCATTGGATGGTTCTTTACCGGTTGTTGAATGGCCCACTGCAAATGTATCCAACATCGCTTCTTGGCTTAAAACAATCCCTGCAAACGAAAACCATACCGTATCAATGGTCATTCGAGTTCATGTTCATCAAGAGACCGGCCTAGACTACGATACGCTACAACATCCCCTTGTTGAGGTATGGTCAGTACTGTCAGACTCTATGAGATCTGATGCACTCGCACGTGCACAATCACATCGGAAAATTGTCATCCTTCTTGAATCGGCAACTTCCATCGCATGGCACAAACTAGAAGGTCGCTCTCTTACCGCTCTTACATCGAGCAGTGACTACAGAATCGAACACGCTCACTGCGTTATCGTATCAAGCAACCTACACGCAGACATTGTACAAAGTAGCATCGACACCTTAGCAGAAGATGGTATTCGGATTCACTGGGTTGAGCAGCACGCGCTTTCAGGATTTGACGATACAGCTCTGAAAGCCGTTTTTGATGTGGGACGCGTTGTGTGTGTTGGATTACCGATATCTTGGCTATCCACACTGGTTGCAAAAGCTTTTTGGAGATTGGAAAGTGAGCCAACATTCTGCGCTTCGAATACTCCTGCGATACAACAAGCCGTCTACACTTCTTTAGAGTCCTAAACGGACGATTAAATCAACTTTTATCCCTCTGTCACAAGGAATCACATCTATGTCGTATACTTTTGAATTGCCCGAAGTGGGTGAAGGTGTCACTGAAGCCGAACTCGTCAAATGGAATGTCTCTGTTGGAGATGTCATAGCACCAGATGAAGCTGTCTGCGAAGTCATGACCGACAAAGCCACCATGGAAATCAACTGTCCTGTTGGTGGAACCGTTGTGGAAGTGTGTGGAGAAGAAGGTGATATTTTACCTGTGCACACACCGCTACTCAAACTGTCTCAAGATGGATCTGTACCAGCACCCACACCAGCAAAGGACACCACAGCAAAAACGGCGCCCGCTCCTCAAATGGCTGCTCCTGTACCAACACCCAAGCCTTCTGCACCGACTTCCGTACCTGCACCAGTCCAAACAAGAGCACCAGCACCGAACCCAACCGGAAAAGTATTGGCTTCTCCTGCAGTTCGAGCTTTTGCAAAAACGCAAGGCCAAGATCTGAGCAACATCTCGGGTACTGGAAAAGGTGGTCGAATCACACGCAACGACATTCAAAACAACATGAATGCTCCTGCCAGTCACACTGCACACATTAAAGCCCCACCGGCTGTTCGTGTTCAAGCATCAAAATCCGATCAAGTTGTAAAAATCGTCGGATTGCGTCGAAAGATTGCAGAAAAGATGTTGGAATCGGTCCAACGTGCACCACACTTTACCTATGTAGAAGAAGTAGACATGACAGACTTGGTTACCATGCGAGGTCAACTAAAAGGAGTGGCTGCAGAGTACGGAGTGAAACTTACGTACATTCCATTCATCATGAAGGCCTTGGTTCAAGTCTTCCATGAGTTCCCAACCGTGAATGCGGTCATGAACGAAGCAGATTTCTCTATGATAGTTCGAGGCGAAGTCAACATTGGAATCGCCTGTGATACGCCTCAAGGATTGTATGTTCCCGTCATCAAAAACGTGGAACAAAAAAGTATTCTAGAACTGGCTGCTGAAATTACCGATCTAACAACTCGAACTCGAGAAGGAAAAGCACAGTTGTCAGAGCTTCAAGGCGGTACTTTTACGATCACATCCGTTGGAAACATTGGCGGAAGATTTGCCACACCAATCATCAACAATCCTGAAGTCGCCATCTTAGGTGTAAATCAAATCCACGATAGACCAATGGTTGTCAATGGTGAGATTGTTGCACGCAAAATGATGTATCTATCGCCAAGCTTTGACCATCGCGTCATCGATGGTGCCGTTGCTGCACGGTTTGTATCTGCATTGAAAGCCATTCTTGAAAATCCGGCCTCTTTATTGTTGAGTTTACGATGACCCTAGTAGAGATTGAAGAACAAGCATTACAGCTAAACCCTCAGTATCTCGCTGAGTTTGGTGGGGTTAGATTGGGAAAACTGGCACCATACATTGAGTCTGCTGTCGGAGCGATTTCGAAACGCAACTGGATATCTGTCGGGCAAAGAAGTCAGCTGGTTTCGTGCTTAAGAGGCGCGTCGATTGAAAGTTTGGGCAATGGGTCAAACAGTTATAAGGTTGCCCCAACGATTGGAACTCCAGGAGATCGTGCCTTACAGAGTGTTGGATTGGCAATATCATCAAAACGACCTGTACTGTGCATCCTTGGAAACACTGCCCTATCAGATGGAAAGTTCTTTGAAGCCTTGAATGTAGCAGCGCTAAAACAATCTCCAGTCTTATTTCTAGTATTGGAACGCCAAACATCATCCATGCCCATTAGCAGTGCTCTCAGTACTTCCATTGACCAAATCGCAGGAACACTGGGAATGAACATACTCCTTTGTGCTGATACGAAAAGTCTTGAGGCCCAAGTGAGTGCATTTGATGGTAAACAAGGACCTGGTTTGATTCGAGTTGATATTTCCTAAAGATGGAACCACACTTGCACTCTTGGACACCAAATGTGTCCACTGAGGCCATTTGGAAGTCTCTGTCTCGAGAGTCCTTTTGCGCCATCTTTGATGTTGACGAATGGCGGATTGGAGCCTTATCCAGTAGTTCGGAATGGTGGTATCAAGGGCCAGAGTGGACGGATCTTTCTCCATTTACAGCACCACTCGTACAGTTGCCAAACAACCATATAGCCCCTCCACCTTTTCTAGAAGGGTTGCTGGCGATCATATCCTTTGATGGATTGCTCCACGGGTGGATTGCAGATCACAGTATGGCCTATCATAAGCCAAGCAATCAATGGTATTTTTGGGGTACTTCTGAACAGTTTCAGACGATATTATCAATGATTTCTGAAACTCAATCACACAGTTCTCAAATCGCACAACAAGATTTGGTCGGCCATTCGATGACGCAAGCCCAATATGAAAATACCGTCACAACAGTACAAGAAGCAATCAAAAATGGCAATGTCTACCAAATTAATTTAGCGCACCGAATCGGTCCGTATACCATTGCAAATCCCATCACAACATGGCTCGATTTGACAGATGACAACCCTGCTCAACACGCATGCTTTTGGAAAACGCCTACTGAAATACTGTTGGGCAACTCACCAGAACTCTTTTTGAAATTTGGAGCAAATGGGGCGGTAAGTTCTGTACCCATAAAAGGGACACATGCTGATATAGGGAACCCACAAGCACATTTTGAACTGTGGGACTCTCCCAAAGAACATGCCGAACTGACAATGATCGTAGACATGATGCGAAACGACATTTCAAGCATTTCAGAATATGGGTCTGTCTTTACAGAACATCGTCAGATTAGACGCTGTGGAGATCTCTTGCACGCAGAACAAAAAGTGATGGGTCAACGGAAATCTGGCATGTCCATCTTAAAAGCCGTTCACGCTTGTTTCCCTCCAGCCAGTGTCACTGGAGCACCCAAAGAGGCTGCATTGTCATACATTCGCAACCTTGAACCGGTAAACCGCGGTTGGTACACAGGCAGTTTTGGATTTGTAGACAAACGAGGACATTCTGAATGGAACGTGATCATTCGAACGCTACAAGGCAAACAGAATAATGACGGCTCTATGAGTGCATACCTAAACATAGGGGCTGGCATCGTCTACGATTCAATAGCCGCAGCCGAATGGTTTGAAACCATGAACAAAGGTCGAGCAATTGAACGAACACTAACGGAAGAGACCAAAGAGACCAAAGAGACGTAGAACACCATCGAAACAGGACCAACAACAAAGAAATTATAGCAATAGCCAACCAAGATCAGATTTCAAACGGTCTAGTGATGACAACCATCGTACGATATAGCCTCACTTTATTGCTTACTGTGTTGCTTACTCGCATCCCCAAAAGACGGATACGCCACCACCATCCAATTCCTCATCGTCTGCATAGGGTGACCCAATAATCACCTCTTCTATACCAGCACCATCCAAATCACCAACCGTCAATCCAGTACCCAAAGCATCATACGCAATAGATCCAACCAATGTTGAGCCTGAGGATTCACTAGACAGTGTCGAACCATCCAGACTGTCTTGCCAATCTTTGCCAAAGAACAACTGTACAACACCAGCATCGGCCAAATCGCCAGAATCGTGCAATGGTGAACCAATCAACAAATCTGAATATCGGTCACCATCCAAATCACCAACAGAAAGAACTTGGCCAAAGAACGATTCTTGCTCTGAACCAGCAATCGTCAATGCTGCATCCGAAAGTGAAAACAATGACGCACCAGAATTGATGGCGTCCCATGCCTGAGCACCTGTAACAATCGATACCTTTCCAGCGTTGTTTGCCACATCATCGTTCCAACTAGAGGAGATCACCATATCACCTCGTCTGTCGCGATCGGCCTTAGGCATGGTTGCGACACGTCTACCGCTCCAGTCACCCTCAGCAGAACCAACCATTTTCAAATCAGCACTGGAAAGAGACACTGTTCCCGAAGATGTCGAAGAGAGTGATGCACCTAGAAAGAGGTAGGTGGCTCCTGCATCATTTCCATTGCTGTCTTGATTGCCAGCACCGATTATAATATCAGACAAACCGTCTTTGTCGACATCAATATTGCCGGCAACTGAATACCCTGAAAAATCGTTTTCGGTTTCACCAACAAAGGTAACATCCGCCACTTCGATCGATTGCTCACCAGATAGCCCCAACAGTGTCTCAGCATAAAACAAATAGGTCTTCCCTACGTCTTCTGCTTCTGCATCCGCTTGATGTGCTCCAATCAACCAATCGTCCTTCTTATCACCATCAACGTCACCAGCATTCGCCATCGAAAATCCGACATAATCATAATTTCCCACACCAATCAACGTAAGATCTGCATCTGCAATGCTCAATGTATTTCCGGAAATTTTTGATTCCAGAGATGATCCATAAAACAAATACACCACACCCGTATCCTGACCCGATACCTCTCCTTGATGTGCACCTATCCATAAATCTGCCAATCCATCATCATCTACATCCGAAAAGCCAAGAGAAGATGCTGTTCCACTCATCTCATCGACACCAAAAATGGTCAATGCAGCATCCACATCTTGCAGAGTTCCACTGTTCGATAAGGCATCACCCAAAAACACTGTGGCCATTCCTGCGTTGAAATTACTGTCCTCCGTAGGGTCATAATTTGGAGAACCAACAGCGAGATCATCTACGCCATCGCCATCTATGTCACCAGTGGCAATTGCCTGACCAAAATGGTCAGACCCTTTCGTTCCAACAATCTGTGTATCCGCACTCAACCGGTCTTGTTCTGGAGCACAATCATCCCAAGACACTTTTGAAGAGCAACCCGAGAGCAGTATCCAGAGCAACGTCATTTTGCTTCCAAACCTGTGGCTCTACCAAAACGTTTGCACAAAGCCACCCACTCTCGCTTAGAAAGACCGGAATCTTCAAACGAAGGAGTCTCTTGTTTTAACCAAGCTTGAATCATCTCCAACTCTTGGCGAGCAAAGAACGCTCCACCCATTCGATAATCTTGAAAAGCCTCCCAAACATGAGGAACCCATTCTTTTACCAATGATCCGATTGCATCGGCAAACACACGGATTTCATATTGCGCATGGGCATCCATTCTGAGAGCCAAAAAGTGCAGTAAGTTGTGCAAATCCACTTTCCAATACCATTGGGTGTACCAGTTTACAGGTAGATTCATCCGAGCCAATTCTCGAGCCAAGCCCAGTTCTTCACCCAATAGATCTGAATAGGTCTGATAGGCTTGGGTTGCATCGCGCTTCAGCATTTCCAACACCATTGCACTTTGGGCTTCTGTCAAAGCATCCCCACGTCCCTGCTTGTTGTTGATGGATTGAACATTCAAATGCTCTGGAGACGGTAAGTAAAACTCATTGTCCAACACTGAATATCGTGCAGAAATTTCATTGACATTTGCTGTTCTGTGACGGATCCACTGACGGGCAACGAAAATGGGCAATTTCACGTGCAGCTTAATCTCACACATTTCAAAGGGTGTAGTATGACGATGACGCAAAAGATAGCGGATTAGCCCTCGATCTTGACGCATTTTCTTTGTACCAGCACCATAAGAGACTCTTGCAGCTTGAACAATCGCAGAGTCATCACCCATATAATCTACAAGACGTACAAAACCATGATCCAAACATTGAATCGGGGTAAACATCTTTTCTTCAAGTGCAGGAACTGTTGGACGCTTCGTTGTGAATTGTTGCGCGTGGCTAGCTGCTATTTCAGCGGCTTTATCTGAATCCAATTTCATAATGTGCTCCTTCAAAATCATGTCTCGGTACGTTGGTGTACAAACTAATTGAATAGCACCAATATCTCCACCCTAGAATTCAACATACGTACGGAAAAAGTTTCAACCCATTGGAAAAGCGTTATAATCCATACTGATGAAGCAAAGTCGTACCATAGAAAAGTTACACACAGCAACCTGTGATCGTAAAGAAAACGGATACAAAGATCCAAAAACAGGCTTTTATGTTTTAAGTGCCTATTACTTAAAGAACAGAGGTCACTGTTGTGGTGCAGGATGCCGACACTGTCCCTTTTCTGCAGAAGAACAGCAACGTGCTGGCCGACCTGAAGTTACCAACCCTTCCTCCAATCAATCGAACTAAATCACAACTCTGTACTGGAGATTCACATGGACAACATTACAACCGAAGCCATGGAAGCCGTTCGAATGGACGATCCAAACGAAGCGCGTCTTCGCCTTGAAACATTGATCGAACGTGCACCGAACAGACTTGACCTGCGTCATTCTCTGGCGGTCACCTTGGTACGGATGGGTGAAGCCAAAGCAGCACGTGTGGTTACACAAGATGCAATCACAATGGGTTTGGACATGCAGGACAAGTCTGCAGCGACCCTTCTTGGACAACTTTATATGGTCGATGCAGAAGCATCATTGGACCTGTACAGACCAAGACAAGCCGAACAAGCATACAAAAATATTTTACAAGACGATCCACTCAACCCATATGCTTTGCAAGCCTACGCATATCTTCTTTTTAGATGGGGACGCTTAAAGAATGGCATGGATATGTTGCAACAATACTTGGACGCAAAAACAGATGAAGCCGATGCCCTTGAAGGCAACCAAGGATTTTTACATTCGGTCCGAAAGTTTATTGCAGAAGATGTACATCCCAAAGAACTCCTGAATGCCCATCACGGATCCTACCTCGAATTCTTCAACCACCATGCCAACAACATGGCTGAACAAGGGTGGCAAGCAGAGCAACCTTACATCCGTGGAGAAGAGGATGGAAAAGTACAGTACTATATTCGCGAAGGGGATCG
>Ga0115559_1001934_pt1 | contig 13548 bp, 13 predicted proteins | sample COGITO_mtgs_1105_3_FD_87281 | JGI IMG/M metagenome (GOLD analysis project Ga0115559, IMG submission 87281) | Pelagic marine microbial communities from North Sea - COGITO_mtgs_110506 | ecosystem: Environmental > Aquatic > Marine > Epipelagic | place: Germany:Helgoland, sampling site Kabeltonne... | reverse complement strand
TAAATTCAACGCCAAAGCCACTACAATACGCTTTACGAAGACGACCAATGATATTTCGAGCCGTTGTAATAGACTGAACACCATACACACCATGTCCTGAAACGGGAGCATCCAAGTCGGCTTCTGTCAAGCCATAATACTCCAATGTTAACTCTGGATGTTTTTGAATGGACTTTCTTCCCAAAGGATCAATACCTGCTTCTGTATGTCCTCGAACTCGATAGGCATTGATCAACTGTGCTACACGAGCCTGTCTATCTGCAACTGCGGCTACATGGCTTTCATCTACACCACCACTTGAAAAAATGGATCTTTTTGGAAAAACAGGCGCATGACACGACTCTTCTTCCTTTTCCCAAGAAGCAAACAAAACCTGCCACTCTTCGGATACAGCGGAAGGATTGGCTTGCCACTGAACATACAAATCATCTATATATGCGGCATTTTCACCGATCAACAACGAATCCAAATTCACAACCACTCCTTGATGTTTTTGCATACTTAACCGATTTGACGTAGGCTGGATAACAAATTTCGATTGAACAATACTAAAGGTGTAGTACACAAATCTTGGTAAAATTAGAGTCTTTATCAAACATCAAACTTAGATTGGGAATACTCCGCGACACTCAATCGTTGCAGTTTTGTCAACACATTCAGTTGAAAATTAACAAAAACAACGATAGTAACGCATTAATTTAATAAAATTCGACTTCAAATGATGGAGAGCACATGTTATTGGCATTTCTAGCTTCTACTTTTCTTTCGACGGCAGAAGCCGCTTCGTGTAGCACCTATGTAAATCAAGCTGCATCCCAACAAGGCGCTGGCCTCGTTCGAACTTTTGCAAAACTTGCAAAGTGTGACAAGGACATGGCTGAAGACAATTTCCTAGGAGCCTTCGTCCCAAGAGCAACCGATTTGGATACCCTGGTTCAATTAACAGAAACTGCCATCAATGGTGGTGTCTTTAACAGTACATGGAAAATGCTGGGTAAAATCAAAGATTACAGCACTCGTAATGAAGTGGCGGCTGCAATCGGGGCAAAATGCGATGCAAACCCTCAAGTTACCAAGTTTCTTCAAGGTGCCTATTTCGCCCTCAAAAACAACGACTTCACACAATGGGATGATGCCTACGTTTCTTGTGAGTCTGAAGATATGAAAACGTGGTTTGCACAACAGATTAGCAATACACCAAAAGGGTCTTTCTCTGAAAGTTACAACACATTGCTAGACATCTACATTAAGCAAAATGGGAGTGCCGCATTGCCACTGCTCCAAAAGGCAGCCTTGAATGCAAAAGATGATGGCCCTTTTGATACAATCATCAACCAGATGAACAATGCTGTACAGCCTGGACTGGGTGAAACGATGTCTGATGCTGACCGTACGGCTTTTGAAGAGTCTATTCTTACAATCGCTAAAGAAGTACCGGCCAAAGCATTGTTGTTGGCACAACAATTGAACTCTGTGAACTCTACACGCTCAGGGGAACTCTTGACACTCATCTATGCAGACCGCTTAACAGATGGATTGTTGAGTTACGGTGTTGTTGCTGTTGAAGCAGGTGAATGCAAAGGCAAAAAGCAGGCCGTACTGCATGTGGCTACCGTGACAGACCCAGCAAAACGAATGGTCATATTACAAGATGCCACTGGACCAATCCGTGCATCTAAGCCCAAATTGAAAAAATGTGAGAGTGCTGAATGGCCGATCTCCATAACATCAGAGCCAATCGCAAATACAGAGTTGGATGACTTGGTAAATACCATACAAAGTAAATACGAAGCCGACGGATACAAGGTCAAAGTTGCGACAGAAGCAACCATCGCCTTAGATTGAGCGAACATCATCTAGAGTATCGGTAGATATTCTGGTACACAGATGACTTTTTGCGTCTGGTGTCACACGCGGATGGGAAAATCGGGTTATAAAAGAACAACCTTGATATTCCCATCCATTTATTTATTTAGGAGTTTATTATGGAAACAGTAGAATATGATGCCGTAGTAGTCGGAGCTGGACCAGGTGGATACCCTTGCGCCATTCGTTTAGGCCAACTGGGCAAAAAGACCCTCTGTATTGAAAAGGACAACTGGGGTGGCGTATGTTTGAATGTCGGATGCATTCCCTCAAAAGCACTCATCTCAGCTGCAAAACGCTATCAAGAACTCAAGTCTTCAGCAGCATTGGGGATCAACGTCACTGGTGAAATTAGCGTTGATATGAACAAAACTCAGGAATGGAAACAAGGTATCGTCAAGCGATTGACCGGTGGTGTTGATTTCTTACTGAAAAGCAATGGTGTAGATCGTATGATTGGCACTGCAGACTTTGCAGGTGGAAAATCTGTTGTGGTAACCAAAGCAGATGGTTCACAAGTGAACGTCAAAGCGGACAACGTCATTTTGGCTGTTGGCTCTCGACCCATCGAGATTCCAGGCTTTCCATATGCCGAAGATCGCATCATGGACTCAACCAAAGCATTGGCTTTAACAGAAGTCCCCGAACGTATTGCCGTTATTGGTGGTGGATACATCGGCCTCGAGATGGGAATGATGTATGCAAAACTCGGTTCAAAAGTAACTGTTGTAGAAATGGGCGCTTCGGTTTTAGGTCTATTCGACAAAGACGTGGTCAAAGTCATCACAAAGAAAATGAAAAAGTTGGGCATCAAAACCCTTACCAAAGTTCGTGCAGAAGGCTGGGAAGAAGGTGACAACGGCGCCATCTTGAAAGTTCGAAAAGAAGATGGCTCCCTCAAGGAAGTCGAATGTGACAAAATCTTAGTAACAGTCGGACGTCGTGCAAACTCAGAACAACTGTCCAATATGGGTGTTGCACTGAATGAACGTGGATATGTCATCACCGACGACCAACAAAAGACAAATATTGATGGAGTATATGCCATCGGAGATATCACAGGTCGTACAATGCTAGCACACGGTGCCAGTTACGAAGGTGAACTCGCAGCAGAAGTCATCGCTGGGCACAATAGACATTATCAAGCGCTAACGGTACCTGCAGTTGTCTTTACAGATCCTGAAATCGGAGTCGCTGGTTTACAAGAGCATGAAGCTATTGCAGAAGGATACACTGTTAAAGTTGGACAAATGCCATTTGCCGCACTTGGGCGTGCGATGACAACAGGTGGGTCGACTGATGGCTTTTTCAAAGTCATCTTGGACGATGCAGACAATCGTGTTTTGGGAGTCACCATCGTTGGTCCAAGTGCATCTGATCTCATCAGTGAAGCCGCATTGGCTGTAGAACTATGGGCAGAAGGATTGGATCTTGGGTTAACCATTCATCCACACCCAACACTGAGTGAGGGTATGATGGAAGCCGCCAAACATGCCTTGGGCGAAGCCATTCACATTGCAAACAAGAAGTAATGACTTCTGAGAATCCCAGCACTGTGCGTGCCCCGTTCATCGTCATTGAAGGACTCGACGGTGCAGGTGGCACGACGCAGTCTCGATTGTTGCAGTCCTGGCTGGAAAGACAAGGGCATACTGTTGTACAAACAAATGAGCCCACTGACTTACCGGTCGGACAATTGATACGACAAGTCATTCAAGATCCGCACAGTAAAGTTGGAGACGAAGTCTTAGCCTATCTCTTTGCAGCAGACCGTCAAAATCACCTAACACAAACCATCCTGCCAGCCTTAAGTAGTGGTACAGTGGTTTTGTCAGATCGGTATTACCACTCGTCGTTGGCTTATCAATCCATGTCATTGGATTTTGATTTTGTCGCACAGTTGAATGAACGTTTTCAAGCGCCAGACATCACCGTCTTTCTGTTGTTGGAGCCAGAGACCTCTTTTGGACGTGTACAAAAACGTGGCTTGCCGATTGAACGTTTTGAAACCTTGGATCGATTGCGTTCAATTGCACAATCTTACAATCGCGTCATTGAGTACTGCCAAAATCGAGGCGAAAAAATCATATGCCTCGATGCAACACAAAGCATCGAAGAGATCCATGAACTCATTTGCACAGCAATAGAGCCTATTTTATCCAACCATTCAGAATCTTAGCCAATGAATATTCAGTGGCTGGGAAAACAGGTTGAATATAGATCGGTATACGATCAAATGAAGACCTTACTCAATGAACGTGTGAATGACAACATCGATGATCAGTTATTGCTGGTAGAACATCGTCCAGTGTATACGATTGGTCGCTCTCGTAACGCAGCAGCAAACCTTCTCAATCCAAATGGTGTCCAGGTTGAACATATTGAGAGAGGTGGTGACGTCACCTTTCACGGAACAGGACAACTTACAGGATATCCCATCGTAAAATTACCCCAATTGGATATCCATGCCTATTTGCGATTTTTAGAAGAATTTTGGATAGGTGAATTGGCAGAGCACACCATCACAGCTACACGCGATGAACGAAATACTGGGGTTTGGGTAGAGGGAAAGAAAATGGTAGCCATTGGAGTCGCAATGCGTCGACAAGTATGCTGGCATGGGTTTGCATGCAACCTAACCGTCGACCTATCCTATTTCCAAAACATCAACCCATGTGGAATGTCTTCAGACCTGGTCACTCGATGGAGTGACCATGCCACACCACCAAATATGAAAGACTACGCACTGGAATTGGGTGCTCGATTTGAAACCGCATGGATCACATGGTGTAACAAATCACACACATCATCGGAAAAAGACTAGAAATCCAGTGCATTTTGGGATAACAAATCACCCATTGAAACACCTTTGAGGAGAGTCCAATGTTGGATCGAAATTTGGTCGCCAATCAGCTCGAACACATACTTAACAATCTACACAAACGAAACGCCAGTGATGACCTGTTGAGCGACTTAGAAAAGTTGTCAGCCATCATTGCTCGTCGACGAGAGTTACAGACACAAACAGATAGCTTGCGCGGAGACAGAAAACGCCTCAGTAAGCAGATCGGCGGACTCATGCGAGAAAAAAAGTTTGAGGAAGCAGAGCAAGTCAAACAAGATGTCGGCAAAATTGGCAATCGACTGGACCTACTGGAAGAAGAACGGAAAGTGCTACAAGGTCAAGAAGACGGATTGTTGTTAATTTTTCCAAACCTCTTGGACGAACGCGTTCCAAAAGGCACGGATGAAGAGGACAATGAACTTGTTGAGCAATGGGGTGAACCAAAGCAATTTGCGTTTGAACCAAAAGAGCACCACATCTTGGGAGAAGAACTGGGCCTATACGATGCAGAGCGAGCAGCAAAAGTTGCGGGAAGTCGTTTTAGCATTCTCAAAGGAGATCTGGCAAAAATGGAAAGGGCCCTGATTCAATTATTTTTGGATACGGCAGAAGACAATGGCTACACAGAAGTATTGGTGCCTTATATTGTCAACAGAGATACCATGACTGGAACAGGACAGTTGCCCAAATTTGAAGAAGACTTGTTTAAATTAACGTCTGAGATCAATGGAATGGATGGCTTCTTAATCCCGACAGCAGAGGTTCCCGTAACCAACATGTTTCGAGATGAAATTATCAATGAAGAAGATCTTCCGATTCACTTGTGTGCGTTCACACCATGCTTTCGAGCAGAAGCCGGCACATATGGTAAAGATACACATGGTCTGATTCGTCAACATCAGTTTCACAAGGTTGAGTTGGTAAAGATCACAAAGCCCGAACACTCTGATGCAGAACACAATGCCCTCACCGATCATGCCTGTGGGATTTTGCAAGCCCTTGAACTCCCCTATCGAAAAATGCGTCTATGTGCTGGAGACACGAGTTTTGCAGCGCAAATGTGCTTTGACTTAGAAGTATGGTTGCCCGGACAAGGCAAATACCGCGAAATTTCTTCCTGCTCAAACTTTGGAGAATTTCAAGCTCGACGTATGCGAACACGTTTTCGTCCAAAAGGAGGCAAGCCCCAACTATGCCATACCATCAATGGGTCGGGATTGGCTGTCGGACGGACACTGGTTGCCATTATGGAAAATTATCAACAGGCCGATGGGAGCATTCTCATTCCAACTGTTCTTCAGCCTTACATGCGTGGCAAAACAAAAATCATGCTTGAGGATTGAAATCTAGTTGCAAGCAGAGTTCAGTTCGGTTAAATATATTGAGAATTAATGGTGACTTGGCCGAGCGGTTTAAGGCAACGGTTTTGAAAACCGTCGTAGTTAGTAGCTACCGGGGGTTCGAATCCCCCAGTCACCTCATTCTACTTGTTCTTTGTAATTGCTGTCGAAAGACGGCACTGAAAATGTTTTGAAAATGAGAAAATCATAAAGTTGAAAGGCTTTCCTTCTCCTTGACAAGACGAATAAATCGTGATAAGGAGATGTGTCCGAGTGGCCGAAGGAGCCCGATTGCTAATCGAGTGTTGGGAGAAATCTCGACCGAGGGTTCGAATCCCTCCATCTCCACACGGTTTGTTTTATATCCATTATGCACCCTTAGCTCAGCTGGATAGAGCGTCTGGCTACGGACCAGAAGGTCAGGGGTTCGAATCCCTTAGGGTGTATCTTGAAGCCTCAATCTTATGATTGGGGCTTTTTGCTTTTTAGAGCCACGACACCTCAAAAAAGGTACCATCAGAAAACACTTATGATGGAGATTTCTATGGATTATAAAACACTGCTCTCATTTGGATTTGTCTTATTGTGCACCTCTGTACTCGTCGATTCGTTACAAAATGCAACCGCCTACTCTTCTGGACCAACTGTCAGTTTGGGAAGCAATCCCATTGCCAATTTCACCCAAACCTGTAGCAACTGGCAAACCATATTTACAAACAACACCACTCAAACGTTTATCATTACCGATGTGGTTCATGCATACCCAGGAAGCTACGTTGCAAGCCTTAGACAAAATGGACAGTCTATCTTTGAGTCTCGTGACAACCACCACTTTAACAGTGGCCTTGCCATTCAACCTGGACAAAGCATCGAATGCTACAACAATGGATACAATGTTACAATATCTGGGCATTATGTACATTAATGTTCATTCATAGCAATCATCTACACTAGGCAACTCATGGAACCCATTACAATCGGTATCATTTGCATTGGCGGTATCACACTACTCGCTGGCTTTGGAGGATCTCTCCTACCAATGTTGCCAGGACCTCCACTCACAGCACTTGGCAATCTCATTATTCAACTTGGGTTGGCGATGGATGGTGATGCTTCTGCTCTAAGTTGGGGATTGTGTTTGCTATCGGTGCTATTGGGTATCATCATGACAATTGCTGACTTTCTTGCACCACAGATTGTTGCTTCGTTTGGGGCCTCAGGCAAAACTTCGGGACGGTATGCCACACTTGGGGTTGTCGTTGCCTTCTTTGTGAGTTGTACAGGTGCAACACCCATTACTGCTGTAACTGGAGGGCTTGGCTTCATTCCCAGTGTCATGGCGGGAGTGTTGCTCATTTTTGTTGCAGCATACTTTGGTGGACGCATTGGGGAGTTGAAAGAATTGCCTTCTGATGAACCCAATCGATTGAACAAAGCACACAAAGCGGGTTTGGCACACATGGTTGGTCTGGGCGTCGGCATGGTCTCAAAAGTATTGTATGCCGGCGTTGGTTTTGCATTGGCTATCGGGCAAATCCTATTTGTGTGAGCGACACTTTGGTTAACTGTAACTGTACAAGGACAACCATTTGTGTCCCCTAACGTACACCAGTAAACTAGAAGGATAATTGACACAAGAACATACCAATGCACTATACTGACCGCAATCTTTATCCTCTTCACTCGTGAGCACCCCATGTACAATCGAATATTCACTCTCTTATTGTTCACAGCCTGCACTCCAAAACAAACAACTCCTCAAACAGTCGATACACCTCAAGCTACTGATACCATTGATACCATTGATACCATTGAGAAATCCACATTTCAAGATACAGATAGCGAAGAGTGTCCTGAAGGTGTCAAAACAGGGTGCAATGTCCCCGATGTCACACAATCCGAACTCGTAGAGAAACAAAGCGCGCTTGATATCTGTTTATCCGCCTGCCCTGAAGACAGTCCTGGACAAACGAATCAAGACTGTGTCAACTCCTGTCAAGAAGAACACTTTATTGGCCAAGTGGAAGTTGTACCCGATCTTGAAATCGCGCCTGAATAAAACAAGTAAAACAAAGACAACAAGGAGAACAAATCAAACTCGTAAAACAATACGATTCTCCACAATGACCAAATGAGATACATTCCGATTGTGGAGGGACGTATCTTTATACTCTGGCTGACATCACTGGCATGGGCTGAAGAAAGCACAGCATCTGATTCCGATAGTTTAGAGTCTGATGGTACAATCGATGGAACCATAATTGTTGAAGACAAAGCTCCAGAAAGCAGTGCCAGTACGACCATTATCATTGACAATACCATCCCCGTGACCGATACACTGGGAAATATACTCCAACGCCAAAGCAGTGTGTTCATTCGTGAAATGGGTGGAATGGGAACCACATCGACACTTTCAATACGGGGTACCTCCACACGTCAAAACTTGATGGTCCTCAATGGCATTCCGTTAAATCCAAATGGTGTAAGCAGCGTAAACTTGCAAGATATACCGGCTCAAATGTTGAAGAACATCACACTCTACCGTTCTCATACTCCATTGGGGTTGATGAGTTCCGCAATGGGTGGAGTCATTGATATGAAAACCCATACCCAATCAACACCATTGATGAGAGGTACAATCGATTCTTGGCTAAATGGACATATTGAAGGACATACACCATTTGCAAACACGATGGGACATGGAAATATTTTTGTCTCTGGTCTACAAGCCCAAAATGCGTACCCCTATTTTGACAATCGAAACACCTCCTTCAATGCAGAGGACGATACTTGGCGAACTCGAAGCAACAACGATGTCACCCAACTACAAGGACTGGCAACATGGACGATGAATGGACTCGATGTACTACACAGTCAAGTATATAGGGAACAAGGTATCCCTGGGCACATCATCATACCCACACCCGACATTCGACTTCAAAACACACGACGCCTCACTGGTATCCACAGCACAGAATCCAACAATCGATGGTCTCATGACTCCACTGCATGGTGGAGTACGCAGTCTGAAATATTCCAAGACCCCATGGGCAATCTGGGTCAAGGTTCAGTAAACCAAGAGTGGACTTTTCAAATGATTGGTGGAAGAACCTTTCATCGATGGATCGCCAAAGATACATGGTTCCCCTCCTTGGGGGGTACAATGCGTCGTGACCATGCACGACTGAACAACGATTCTCCATATGAGCGTTGGGCATTGAACGGACAAGCGGGAAGCGAACTCATACTCGAACAAGTGGAATGGAATTGGAGCCTACAATCTCATTGGCTCAGCAGTCAGCCCAACCAAATCAATTGGGTGCCCAAAACATCCTTGCTCTGGAACCTTAGCACTCAAGACCACATGTGGCTTTCAATGGTTGGTGGGTTTAGACCCCCAGATTTCACGGAACTGTATGGAAATCGCGGGGCCGTAATCGGCAATCCAAACCTGACTCCAGAAACCGGACGAACACTGGATACGGGCTGGACGCACAACAACACCGCTCATTGGCTAAATCGGATCCAAATTGGTGGATACTGGAGAGAAAGCAAAAACGAGATAATATTCGTTCAAAATGCACAACGTCAATCGATTCCATTGAACTTTGAAGCCACTCGAGTCGTGGGACTCGAAGGGGAATGGGAAATCAACATAGAAGACCAATGGATGTGGAGTGGAAGTGTTTCTTTTACACACAGTACCAACCTTGCAGATATCACCGGTCTATATGGAAACCATCTTCCAAATCTTCCCCGCTGGATGAGTGGACAACAAGTGTGGTGGATGTCCGATCCGATTTGGATAGGTACAGATGTCTACTTTTCAGATGGAAACTATTGGGATGCCAACAATCAAAAGCAAGCACCTACGCGACTGATACACAATGCAACGATTCGATGGACCTCAGCATCATGGAGCGTGGAAGCAACAGGTCGAAATCTATGGAACCGCATCGTGGTCAACAGTCCGATAGATTCTTTAAACCCAGAATTGGGACTCTATCCAGAGGCTGTACAAGACTTTTTAGGGTATCCACTTATGGGTCGATCAGTAGTGTTGTCTGTGACTTGGAAGCCAACTGAACAAGTACAAACAACAGATCAATAGAATCCATTGGAACTGAACTGCACATTTACATAGAACTATAGTGCATTGATCAAATATCCATATTTATTGTCGATATCTGGGTTAATGTACAGGAGGCCGCTCCGCATTTATAAGAGCATCTAGACAGACACAATGTGTATATAACCAATCCAACTCCAATAAACTCTCCCCATATGCTGTTCATTCAATGGTCTACTCTCAATGCGACTCTATATTTAGCTATACACAGGAGTTCTCATGAAAAAGCTTGGTTTATTGACGGTATTAACTGTAGGATGTAGCAATCTAGAAGAAAGCAGCTACGAAGTCAACACAGACGTTGAACAAGAAATGGTTACAATGCGGATCGATTTTGGTCAAGAAGACGGAAGTCTAGACTGGTCTCCTGTCAACGATACTGTCATGGGTGGTGAGTCGATTGGTGTCGTAGACTACACAGACACCTTTGTGGTATTCGAAGGCGAAGTGTCAACAGACAACAATGGTGGATTTGTTTCATTGAGAAGTCCAACAGCATACTATGACCTATCTGCATTCACAGAGGTAGAGATTTCGTATAAGTCACAAGGACACAACTTCAAAATGGTATTGGCAGATAGAGCTGCATGGTGGGTACCAACCTTCGAGGCTGAAATCATTACAGACAGTGAAGAGTGGACAACAACAACCGTATCCCTATATGATTTTGAACAATATGAAATGACTGGGTATGGGGATGCACCAACCGGTGAAGCCATGACCAGTGACTATCTCGCAGATGTCATTCGAATCGACTTGATGAATACAGAATTCTCAGATGGCGAATTTGAATTGGAAGTGGACTACATCGAGTTTCGAGGCCCTGTTACAGCAGAGTAGCTTTCATACTTGTCGTTTACGTCACACTCAAACAGTTGTGATTGATGTTGATGTTGATAGGGTCTCCCATTGGGTGACTCTTTCTTCGTTTAGACATACTTGCACGATTGACTGTGCCAATAAAGAACCTTTCTACAATTTTTTGATACAAACCGCATTACAAAACTGTTCTCAAGATGTATTTGGGCTATCGAACTGTATTCTATCATTCATCTCAAACTGTGAGTTCACATGTCCAATAACTTCTCCGATCTCGTACAAAATTCTCGTACCGATATTCCATGTTTAACACCTGACGAAGTCAACTCAGCAATGGTCGCAGAGCCAAACACACTCGTTCTAGACATTCGTGACAAAGAAGACTTGTCGCTTACAGGCATCATTCCCGGTTCTGAAAATGTTTCGATGGGCACACTCTACTTCAAAGCAGATCACAATATGCCAGCAGAGTTTCAGGCTGAATGCTTAAAAGACAAAGATCGCCCAATCATTACAACCTGCACATTGGGAATGGTCGCATCCGTGGCTGCAAAATTGTTAAACGATTACGGATTCACCAATGTACGCATCTTGGAAGGTGGAAACGTGGCGTGGAAAGAAGCTGGCTACAGCGTCGAAGAGGCATAAACATCCTCAAACTCGACATACACCATACAAGTCTCACTCGTCGAAAGTCCCCCATTCTGTTAATATTTTACCACTCAGGGGACTCTCGATGATTTTTTATATTCTATTGGCTTGTACAGACACCAAAACCATTGATACGGCTTCCAGTCTTCCAACCAATGTCAATCTCGTTCTGACAACAGTCGCGATGGATTACTCTGTAGGAGCACTGGCTACCTTCGATACAGAAACAGAAACCGTCACCGAGAACATCAGCAGCATATCTGGTGACCCCGTCATCATCATGGACGGTGGATGGCTCTGGCAACTGAATCGATATCAATACGACACCCTACGTAAGTACAATCCCGACAATCTACAAGTCCCTGTTGGCGAAGTATCCTTGGCACCAGAAATAGGCTCTAGCAACCCACATGATGTTGCTGTCTGTGGTGATTCACTGGTTGTCTCCCTCTATGGTCAAGATTACCTTGCACTGTTGGATCCAGATACTCTTGAGACCATTGGCACGATTGATATTTCTGAATGGGCTGATGAAGATGGGATCCCTGAAGCATCCAGCATGGTCGTCGTGGATGACCAACTCTATGTGGGATTGCAAAGACTGGATCGCAATGCTGCCTTTGCCCCTCAAGAATCCATAATTCTACAGATTGACTGTGAAACCTACAGCGTCAATGAAACATGGACTGTCGGACACAATATAGAACTGATTGAATGGAATGATACCGTAGCAGTCGTGACACAGTCTGTCGGTAACTCTGATGCCGGTGTGTTGGTCTTTGACATAGACGTAGAAGACTCTGAATGGACACGAGTATGGAGTACCAACTCTACTATGTCAGCAACCACCCATTTAGATGGGCAGTTGTTTTACAGTGCACTCTCTCCAGATCAAACGGAGTACATTGTACATTGTGTGGATCTGGAAAGTGAACGACACTCAATATCTGAACCGTGGTCAGAATACATTACAGACTTGGTGATTGAAGATGACAGGACTGGTTGGCTCGGTGCACATTGGGGTTGGAGTGGTGTTGGAAACTCTGAACCGGGCTTGTACAAAGTGGATTTAGAAACGTGTGGTGTGACAACGTATTGGGCGATGGAACTGGCACCCTTTTCGATTTTGTCATTGTAAAAAAATACATCTTGTTGTAATGTAAACAAGAATCAAAAAAGTTGGTTTAATAAAAGGAGTACTCATGACTATTGCAGAATATTTACAATCGCTTGAACTGGAACAATACCTATCCATTTTTCAAGAGAACGACATTGATTTTGAGACATTAAAAGAGTTGAGTGATGGTGATCTGAAAGAGTTGGGCATCACGAGTTTTGGCCATCGCAAGAAAATCCTTGGTAAATTGAGTACCAATTCTCCTGCTCCTGCTCCCACTCCTGCTCCTGCTCCTGCTCCTGCTCCTGCTCCAGTGTCAAAACCTGCGGAGTCTAATGAACAAATACTCTTGAATGAAAACGGAGTATTTATCTCCACGCACCGCATTGAGCTGGCAGAGACCACGTACCCGTTGGGCAATATATCCAGTGTGAAAATTGAAATTCAACACATTACTGGTGACGTGGCAATGTTCATTGATTGGTTAAAAAACAAACAGAATGAAACACGTGTCCGCACGTTAATACCGAAAGACATCATCGCCATTACCAGAGGTAAAATGAACATTCTTGGAGAGGTCTTGGATCAAATCCCGATGTCTGAACTGGTAAAATATGTTGATGAATATACCCTAGAGTTTGAAAGCTACAAAGAAACTTATCTTGAAAATAAATTTCAGAAAATCCAACAATTTTGTTATCTTCTCGGAGCGTTGATGGCCCTTTTTGGAATTATGTTTTTGTTTATAGATGATCCAGACACACCACCAGCTATTTTATAC
>Ga0115559_1001932_pt1 | contig 13561 bp, 3 predicted proteins | sample COGITO_mtgs_1105_3_FD_87281 | JGI IMG/M metagenome (GOLD analysis project Ga0115559, IMG submission 87281) | Pelagic marine microbial communities from North Sea - COGITO_mtgs_110506 | ecosystem: Environmental > Aquatic > Marine > Epipelagic | place: Germany:Helgoland, sampling site Kabeltonne... | reverse complement strand
CATCATCATAGGTCCTTCAGAACAAAACATTACACTATTAGATCCCGATAATACTATTATAGTTGATACCGATTTTGATGGAATTTTTGAAACTGGTATTACTAATTTCTCTACTTCAGAAATTAGATTTAGATACAATCCCACACCAAATGGAACAACTCCTTTTCAATTTGTAGCTAGTAAAATTGATTATGTGATTTTCAAACATCAATTAAGCAATACAACTGAACAATCATCTTTTCAAGGAAATCTAAGTTTGACCTGTTTTGCTAGAGATTCTGATGGTGACGGAAATGAAGATGCTTTCGATTTAGATACAGAAAATGATGGAATCCCCGATTTGCTAGAAGCAAGCGGATTCATTATAAATTTAAGTAATAACGATTCAAATTTTGATGGCCTTGATGATGTATTCAATAACATTGGTGTAAGTCCTGCAGATACAGACTCAGACGGAATACCAGATTATTTAGATGTTGATAGCGACAATGATGGAATTTTTGATCTCTTTGAAGCCAATCACAATTTACCAGACACAAATTTTGATGGTATCATCGATAATGCTATCTCTTTAACTGGAAATAATGGTTTGGTGGATGCTCTTGAAACATCTCTCGATAGCTTTATTCTTGGATACGTAATTGCAAATACGGATAATGACAATTTAATCAATGCAACGGAACTAGATAGCGATAATGATGGTTGTTTTGATGTATTTGAAGCAGGGTTTACAGATACTGATAATGATGGCATCTTATCTGACTCTCCTGTATCAGTAGATCAAACGGGAAAAGTATTAAATGCTATTGATGGATATACAAGCCCTGGTTCAAACTACACAAACTATGCTCCTATACTTTTAAATACTGCTTTTGAGGATGTTGAATTTTGTGAAGGTTCAACCTCTACAATTTTTATAGACACGACTGCTGATGTATACCAATGGCAAGTTAGTACAGATGGAACAAATTGGATCGATATTCTAAATGATGGAACGTATTCCGGCGCCACAACAAATACATTACAAATAGCAAACCTTCCTTTATCATTTAATGGGTACATGTATAGAGTTGTTTTGGAAAGAACAGGCAACTCCTGTGGTTCAACAAGTAATAGTATTACGCTAAATGTGAGCCCACTACCTATAGTTGACAATTCCATAAGGCTTACAGAATGTGATACTGATACAGATGGTTATAGCAATTTTAACCTCTTATTAGCCATTCCAAATCTATCAGCAAATCACACAAATGAAACTTTTACATTCTACACATCCCAATCTAATGCTGAGAATACTATTAATACTATTGCAAATCCAACAAACTATATCAATACATCGGTAAGTTTAGATAGAGTTTGGGTAAGAGTTACATCTTCTTTTGGGTGCAGTACAATCTCACCTCTAGAACTTTTTGTAGCTACAACTGAGATTCCTAATACCTTCTTGAGAAATTTCGAAGCCTGTGATGATTATTTAGATAGTAACGGAAATGACAATTCTAACAACAACGATAAAGATGGAATTACGTCTTTTGATTTTAGTTCGGCAACTGCTGATATCCTAGCATTATTTCCAAGCGATCAACAGCTAGAAATTACGTACTACAGGAACAATCAAGATGCACAATCTAAAGCAAATTCTATAATTGATCTTAGTAATTTCAGAAATATTGGATCTCCGACGACTCAAGTAATTTATGTCAGGGTTGATGATTTAATTACAAATCAATGTAGTAGCATAGGGCCTTACATTCAACTTAATGTTCAAGTTGTTCCTCAAATAAATCCTGCAATCAACTTAGAAGTTTGTGATGATGACGCAGATGGAGATGACAACAATGGTTTCATTCAAAATTTCGATTTAGAGAGTCGTACTTCATCAATTCTTGCAGGGCAAAATCCCGCTCATTTTAGTATTACTTATTATACAACGGAGGAAGATTCCAGAAATGATATAAATCCAATTACAAATACCTCTTCTTTTGCAAATACAACAGCTCATCGACAAATAATTTATGTGCGAATTATAAATAACCTTACGGGTTGTTTTACGAGTGGTCGTACTTTTGATATTATCGTATCCGCTTTACCAGATTCAAGTAGCGTTAATAATCTAGAAATTTGTGATGATGATTCTGATGGGTCAGCTCAAAATGGAATCGCACAGGGTATTGATTTAGATTCACAAATTCCAATAATACTAGGTAGTCTAAATCCTACTAGCTTTCGAATATCATTTCATACATCACAACTTGATGCTCTAAATGGTAACAATCCTCTTATTAGTCCCTACACAAATACAACTCCGTTTAATGAGACAATTTACATTAGAGTACTGAATATTACTACAAACTGTATCAGTAGCACTGGAACATTCAACATCATTGTAAATCCTGAACCTATCGCTGAAACTATACCTGATATAGAGTTTTGCGATGATGATACAGATGGCATTGTACAAGGGATTAATCTCAACACGTACATTACTGCTATTTTAGGAAGCAGTCAAAATCCAAATGATTTTACGGTAACATTTCATTTAAACCAATCGGATGCTAGCTTAGACAACAATCCTATCATCTCTCCTTTCACCAATACAAACCCAAATCAACAAACTATTTTTGTGAGAGTACAGAATAACAATACTGGGTGTTTTAATAATGAGACTTCTTTTAATATTATCATCAACCTTATACCTGTCTTAGTAACTCCTCCTAATTTAGAACTCTGTGACGACGATACCGATGGATTGGTTGATGGTTTCAATCTAGACAATCAAACAGCAACTATTTTAAATGGACTTAATCCTAATCTATATACAATCTCTTATTATAGCTCATTTACTGACGCTACTAGCGGAACTAACGCTTTAACATCACCCTATACCAATACAATAGAAAATCAACAAACCATATATGTTAGAGGTGTTAATAATACAACGGGCTGTGTAAGCACATCTATTTCTTTTGAATTAATTGTAAATACATTACCAACTATCAACCCAGTGAACGACATACAAATTTGTGATGATGATAGTGATGGTTTTATAACCAATATCGATTTGGATGCCCAAACAACTAACATTCTTGGCTCTCAAAACCCTAGCCTTTTTACTGTCACATATTATACTTCTTTGAGCAATGCACAGAACAATCTAAACGCAATTGGTAATCCTTTTAACAATACCATCGCATTCAATCAAACTATATACACCAGAATTATAAATACAATCACTGGATGTATTAATACTGGCACTGCTTTTAATGTTGTTGTAAACCCTGAACCTGTTATTGCTACACTTAACAATATGGAGTTCTGTGATGACAATACCGATGGTATTGTATCTAACATCAATCTTGATTCCTACAACTCTTCGATTCTAAATGGATTAAACCTCAATGAGTATACTGTAACTTTTCACTTATCAAATACTGATGCTATTAGTGGAAACAATCCTTTAAGCTCACCTTTTACAAATACAGTTGCCAACCAACAAACTATTTTTGTGAGAGTTTTAAACAATACTACTGGGTGTAGTAATGCTGACACTTCTTTTAATGTTATTATCAATCCTATACCTGTATTAGCAACTCCTCCTAATTTAGAACTTTGTGATGACGATACTGATGGATTGGTTGATGGTTTCAATCTAGACAATCAAACGGCAACAATTTTAAACGGACTTGATCCTAACCTATATACAATCTCTTATCATAGCTCATTGACTGACGTTACTAGCGGAACTAACGCTTTAACATCACCCTATACCAATACAATAGAAAATCAACAAACTATTTTTGTTAGAGGAGTGAACAACACAACAGGTTGTGCAAATACATTCATCTCATTTGAATTAATCGTAAATCCATTGCCTCAGATCAACCCGATTAATGATTTTATTGTTTGCGATGATGGAACAGCTGTTGTTGAACAAACGGGTTCGACCACTGATGGAATTATGCCCAACATCGATCTTCAAGCTTTTACTCCAACGATTCTTGGGAATTTAAATCCAAACAATCATACTATATCCTATTACTATTCTTTAACAGACGCCCAGAATAGCACCAATCCAATTACAGTTCCATTTACAAATACAATTGCTTTCAATCAGCCTATTTATATAAGAGTCTTAAATCATACAACGCAGTGTTTAAGTGCTATCAATAGCTTTAATATTGTCATTAATCCAGTACCAACAATAAACACTGTCGATGATATTTCCCATTGTGATGATGATACAGATGGAGATGACACCAATGGATTTGTGCAAAACATTAATTTAGAAAATCAAATTCCAGAGATTTTAGGAGCAAATCAAGATATAAACGATTTTAATATCACTTTTTATGAATCACTAGATGATGCTGAAAATGGAAACAATGCTTTAAGCTCGCCATACAGTAATACGATTGCAGATACACAACCAATTTACGTTCGAGTAGAGAATAAAAATACTGGCTGCTTAACTACATCTTTAGCATTTAATATCATTGTAAACCCATTACCAGATTTTCAAGTAAGAACCCCTCAGTTTGTTTGCCTAAACAAGGACAATTTGATTTTAGATGTAGAGAACCCTGTTGATACTTACGATTATTTTTGGATAGATCCTGACAACAATACTGTTTTAGGTGACAACATTACTGTTGTAAAAGGTGGAATTTACTATATAACCGCAACCAAAATAGATGGTACAGGGTGCTCAAGAACAGGAGAGATTGTAGTTACTGAGTCCAATATCGCTAGTATTACAGATGAAGATGTAATTATCGATGATGGAGATGATGACAACTCAATACTCATCAATAATAATCCAGGAAATTTAGGAGTCGGTAATTATGAGTTTGCTCTTTTAGATAATGATGGGAACTTTGTCTACAATTATCAAGACAACCCTTACTTCGGAAACCTCAAAGGAGGAATCTACACCATCTTAGTAAGAGATAAAAATGGTTGTGGAGAAGCTGAATTGGAAGTAGCAGTAATTGAACTTCCAAAGTTTTTCACTCCAAATAGTGATGGTATTAACGACACATGGAATGTAAAAGGTGTCACCAAAGAGTTTTTTCCAAATAGTAAAATATCCATCTTTAATAGATATGGAAAATTCATTGCTGATTTCACTATTGATCACCCAGGATGGAATGGAAGATATAATGGAACAGTTGTTTTCTCAAATGACTACTGGGCTCGTGTAGAGCTCACAAACAAAAATGGAAAAGTGAGAATTGAAACGCGAAATTTTGCGTTACTAAGGAGATAAAAACACCTCGTTTTTATTTCGATTTATCCATCCCATAAATGAAAAGGATTTGTATTTTTATGGGATGGATTTTAAACTACAATCAGAGTTCGTACCCACTGGTGATCAACCTGAAGCCATCAAACAACTTACTGAAGGAATCTTATCAAAAGAGAAATATCAAACCCTTTTGGGAGTTACCGGTTCTGGTAAGACATTTACGGTTGCCAATGTAGTTGAAAAGACAAACAGACCCACATTAGTATTAGCACACAATAAGACATTAGCAGCTCAACTATATTCAGAATTCAAACAGTTTTTTCCAGAGAATGCTGTTGAGTATTTTGTTTCTTATTATGATTACTATCAACCTGAAGCGTATATCCCAGTAACGGGGACTTATATTGAAAAAGATCTTTCTATAAATGATGATATTGAACGCCTTCGTTTAAGCGCTACCTCTTCGCTACTTTCTGGTAGAAGAGATGTATTGGTCGTAGCTTCTGTATCATGTTTATATGGAATTGGGAATCCTGTTGAATTTAAGAAAAATGTCATTCCAATTGAAGTAGGTCAGATTATTTCCAGAACTAAGTTTTTACATCAGCTGGTCACAAGTTTATATTCCAGAACTGATGTTGAAATTAAAAGTGGAACTTTCAAAGTAAAAGGAGATGTTGTCACTATTTTTCCTTCGTATGGAGAAAATGGATTTAGAGTTCATTTCTTTGGAGATGAGATTGAAGAAATTGAATCTATCGACCTTGTTAGCAATCAGATGATAGAGCGCTTTGAAAGCCTTACAATTTATCCAGCAAATTTATTTGTAACCTCTCCTGATGTATTGCAAAATGCTATTCATAAAATTCAAGAGGATTTGATGAAACAGTACGACTATTTCAAAGAAATCGGAAAACATTTAGAAGCAAAGCGATTAAAAGAACGTACTGAATTCGATATAGAAATGATTCGTGAGCTAGGCTACTGCTCTGGAATTGAAAATTATTCACGGTATTTAGATGGACGCGATCCTGGAACGAGACCTTTCTGTTTATTGGATTATTTTCCAGATGATTACCTAATGATCATTGATGAAAGCCATGTCACCATACCACAAACCCATGCCATGTATGGTGGTGATAGAAGTAGAAAAGAGAATTTGGTTGAATATGGATTCCGTCTACCAGCAGCTATGGACAATAGACCTTTGAAGTTTGAAGAGTTTGAAGCCATACAAAATCAAACTATTTATGTAAGTGCAACACCAGCAGATTACGAACTACAAAATACAGAAGGGTTATTTGTTGAGCAAATTATCCGACCTACGGGATTATTAGATCCAGAAATTGAAATTCGCCCAAGTTTGAATCAAATTGATGATTTGATTGAAGAAATTCAAATTAGAGTTGAAAAAGATGAGCGTACATTGGTGACAACTCTAACCAAAAGAATGGCTGAAGAACTGACCAAATATTTGAGTCGTATTTCAATTCGCTGTCGATACATCCATTCCGATGTTGATACTTTAGAACGGGTTGAAATTATGCAAGATTTACGAAAAGGAATCTTTGATGTTTTAATTGGTGTCAACTTATTGCGTGAAGGCTTAGATTTACCTGAGGTATCTTTAGTGGCTATTTTAGATGCCGACAAAGAAGGCTTTTTACGATCTCATCGTTCATTGACGCAAACTATTGGTAGAGCAGCTAGAAATATAAATGGTAGATCCATTATGTATGCAGACAGAGTAACTAGAAGTATGCAACTAACAATTGACGAAACCAATCGTAGACGTGAAAAACAAGTCATTTACAATACAAAAAACGGCATCACCCCCACTCAGATCAATAAGAAGATTGATGATACGCTTTCAAGAAAGGCGGTGGCTTCTTACCAATATAATAACGCTATTCAGCAAGCAGCAGAACAAGACTTACAATACTTGCCTAAGTCTGAAATAGAAAAACGTATTCGCGAAAAACGAAAGTACATGGAAGAAGCTGCCAAAGCTTTAGACTTTATTGTCGCTGCTCAATTACGAGATGAGATTAAGGTTTTGAAAGAGAACTTGTAACCACTTAATTTGGTTTGTTTCTAAACTTTAAAAAAAATAGCTTCGCTAGCTATGATTATGCAACATTTAAATGTTGCATAATCATGCCATTATCGAAATTCACAAATGAAAATAATGAATGTTAACGAGCCCGCTTAAATTATTATATTTATTGCGTTTATTTTAAGTAACAACTACCAAGTGATTTATTACTCAGGTATTCTGAAACACTAACAAACCATATCATAGCACATGCAAAAAGCTTTTACAATTCTTAGAGAAAGTTATTTATTCAATTTAAGAATATCACTCCTTTTAGTTCTAGGTATTATTTCATCATGCGTAACAGAGCAAACCGACTACACCAAGATGAGTTACCGGTTACTTAGTGAAGGTAATGGGATTAACAAATCGATTTTCATGGTCAATGATTTGAAAAGCACACGTGATTATTATGCCGACACACTAGGATTTAATATGCCCAAAGCTGATAAATTTAGAAAGGGAGCATTCGATGGATCTATTACCACTAGAATTAGCTTCCCAGGAATGACATCTATTGAGTTTCTTTCTATTGAAGATTCTTTAGTTACAAAGAACACTCCCTCATTTATTTCTAATTTTTTAGCGAATCACGAAGGTATACAAAAGTATTCTCTATCGAGTTCATCTGTAGACACAACCTATTCATGGTTAACCGACCAAGGATTCAAAATGGATTCGGTACAGTCCTATCGAACTTCAGCCAATGCTGCCAAAGGATGGTCAAGAGATGATGGTGGTTCTCAAGAAAGCAGCCTAGATTTTGCAGGCGTAAATACAACCTATCTTCCTCAATTTGTAGAACAAATAAATACTGATTATAAAAAAATGCAGAAGATGTGGAAAACTTATTATGCGTACAAACGGAATTTTTCTAAACATCCAAATGGAGTTGTTGGTATAGCTGCTTTACAAATTGCTGTTGATAGCCTTGATGTTGCACGTAGGAAATTTCAAAAAATGGGGCTTATTGAACTGGAAAATAACACATCCAAAAACACAGCTCGCTTTCAAGTAAAGCGACAACAAGAACTACAATTAAAAACACCGTTATCATCAGACGATGCTATTTCTAAATTTCTACAAGAGCGAGGTTCTGGAGTATTTTCTATTAGTTTTGAAGTAAAAAATCTTGATTCCACCTATCATTATCTTAGTGAAAGATTACCAAGTAACGCTATGTCTTTAGATTCATTAGAAAGTCGCATAACAGTATTACGAGAATATGCACAAGGAGTTCAGTTAGAATTCATTAATGAACCAAAAGCGCAATCGTTGATGGCGCAACAATTAAAAATAGGTGGGAAATTAGATAGTATCGCGACAAAGAATGCTGCGGGTATGTATCAAAAATATTGTGCCCTTTGTCATGGAGAAAACCGAGAAGGATATGCCGCTGACAACGCTCCATCTCTTCGTTCTAATTCATTATTGGCGACATCAAAATCAAGCAATTTTATGCGCTACACCATTCAATTTGGTAGAGCAAATACCGCAATGGGTGGCTATTTAGATACTCAAGGCGGCCCCATGGAATATATAGAGATAGAATTGTTATTACAGTGGTTGTATGAAGCAAGTGGTACGGAAGAAGCTATTAAAATTTCCAGAGAACCTGTAAAAGGAGATGTTGCGTTAGGATCAAAAGTTTATGCAAACAAATGCTCGGTATGTCATGGTGCAAATGGAGAAGGTACGACTGCTCCAGCTCTAGGAAACCCTATGCTATTAGCTACAGCTACCGATGAATTTCTAAAGTATGCCATTTCAGAAGGAAGAGATGGCACTCCAATGATAGGCTTCAAAGAGAGTTTAAGTGAAGATGAAATTAATGGAGTCACTGCATTTTTGAGAAGTCGCGCATCTGGTTGGAATGTACCAAAAACTGACTCTATCACCATTCCAAAACCTAAAGATTATGTATTGAACCCTAATGGGAAAACACCAAACTTCAATCTACGAGAAAGTCTTTACGTATCTTCAAAACAAGTATTTGAGGCATTACAAGATAGTACACGTATGGTCATCCTAGATGCCAGATCTAAAGTTGCCTGGAGACAGACACATATTCCAGGTTCTGTACCTGTTCCATACTATCTAGAACCCGAAGAATTTGTGAATGATCTACCAAATGATGATACTTGGATTGTTGTATATTGTGCTTGCCCTCATGCAGCATCACAGCGCGTGGTGAATACGTTAAAACGATATGGCTATAAAAACACAGTGATAATTGATGAAGGTGTTCTTGTCTGGGCACAACTTGGGTATCCTGTGGAGCATGGGCAGTAAATGAATTTAGAAAATATCGTAACGAAACAAAAAACGCCGCACAATGTGCGGCATTTTTACTAAATATATTTTCTAAAATTAGCCTATTGTGCTAATACTTCGGCAACTTTATCAGCAGCTTCTTGAAACTCTGTAGCAGAAATAATTTCCATTCCACTATTGTCTATTAGTTCCTTTGCTTCCTTTGCGTTTGTTCCTTGCAATCTACAAATAATTGGAACATTAATAGCATCACCCATGTTTTTATAAGCATCTACTACTCCTTGAGCTACACGATCACAACGTACAATTCCACCAAAGATATTCACCAAAATTGCTTTTACGTTCGGATCTTTTAAAATGATTTTAAAAGCAGTTTCAACACGTTTTGCATCAGCTGTACCTCCTACATCTAAAAAGTTTGCAGGATCACCACCAGCTTGCTTAATTAAATCCATAGTTGCCATTGCCAAACCAGCTCCGTTTACCATACACCCAACATTTCCATCTAAATCAACATAATTTAAACCAGCAGCTTTCGCTTCAACTTCAATAGGATTCTCTTCACGTAAATCACGTAATTGAGCATAATCTTTATGGCGGAACAATGCATTCTCGTCTAGGGTAACTTTCGCATCTACAGCTAATATTTTATCATCGGATGTTTTTAATACTGGATTGATCTCAAACATTGAAGAATCAGATTTGATGTATGCACTATACAATGCAGAAACAAATTTTGTCATTTCTTTGAATGCTCCTCCAGACAATCCTAGATTAAAAGCAATTTTTCTAGCTTGAAAAGGTAATATGCCCATTGTAGGATGTATCTCCTCTGTAAAGATTAAATGTGGAGTTTCTTCTGCAACAGCTTCAATATCCATTCCTCCTTCAGTAGAATACATAATCATATTTCTACCTGTATTTCTGTTTAATAAAACAGACATATAATATTCTTCAGGTTCAGAATCACCAGAATAATATACATCTTCAGCAATCAAAACCTGATTTACTTTCTTTCCTTCTACAGAAGTTTGAGGCGTTATCAACATCATCCCTATAATATCATTAGAAATTGTCTCTACTTCTTGTAAGGTTTTTGCCAACTTAACTCCACCTCCTTTTCCACGACCACCTGCATGGATTTGAGCTTTCACTACATACCAGCTAGTTCCAGTTTCGGCAGTTAATTGCTTTGCTGCATCTACAGCTTCTTTATGATTACTAGCTACAATTCCGCGTTGAATTCTTACGCCAAAACTGTTTAAAATTTCTTTTCCTTGATATTCGTGTAAGTTCATATGATTCTCAATGTTTAAAACGCTGCAAAAATACAAATTCAAATTAGAATTAATCATATCAAACAGGATAAAATAATAGGTAATTATTCCTAAAATACTTTTCACTAAGTTTAGTATACAGTTCACTACACCTCTTTAACAGTTCGTTACATTTCATTTAACATTTAACCCCTATATCGATACTTTTATGTTATAAAAATCTTAAAATTTAAGATTGATTGCATAAAAACGTAACATTTGAACGTTAACCATGTCATTAATACTATTAGCATAGATTTATTATTTCTGCACAAGAATAATAACCCTAAACAATCAACTAAAAACTACATCAACTAAAAACATGCTTAGAGTTCTGTCTACACTTCTAATTGTCATTTTTTCAGTAAACTGCCTAAATGCACAAGAAAATATCAACACTAATAGAAAAAAGATTAAAACAACCAGAGTCTCTAAAGCTCCAAAAATAGATGGTGTCTTAGATGATGAAGCTTGGAAAAACGTTGAGATAGCAAAAGATTTTGTTGTAATGAGACCTGACAATGGAGGGAAAGTGCCCGATGCATACAAAACTGAAGTTAAAGTAGTCTATGATGATGATGCTATTTATATCAGTGCAAACATGATGGATCCAGATCCTACAAAAATTCCTAGGGAATTTACGAACAGAGATAATTTTGGACAGTCGGATTTCTTTTTAATTACGATTAATCCAAATGATGATGGCCAAAACCCTTCTGAATTTATTGTAATGAGTAGCGGTTCTCAAGCCGAAGCCAAAATTTCTGAAGGAAATGAAGATTTCAACTGGAATGCTGTTTGGGTAAGTGAAGTCAAAATAACAAGCACAGGATGGAATGTTGAAATAAAAATCCCATATAGAGCATTACGTTTTTCAAATCAAAAAATCCAATCATGGGGTTTTAATTTTCATAGAAATGCTAAAAATGAAAATGCTCAGTATACATGGAATTGGATTGATAATACAAAAGGAATATGGACACAATATGATGGTTTAGTTGAAGATTTTAAAGACATTAAACCTCCTACTCGATTAGCGTTCTATCCTTATACATCTGGAACTATAGATAGTTTTGATGGAACTTCTGAAACTAACGGTAGTATCGGAATGGATGTACAATACGGACTTACAGAAAATTTCACTTTGGATGTAACCTTAATTCCTGATTTTGGCCAAGTTGGTTTTGATAACGTAAGTTTGAATTTAGGTCCTTTTGAGCAAGTTTTTAATGAGCAGAGACAATTTTTTATTGAAGGAACAGAGTTGTTTGGAAAAGGAGGTCTGTTCTTTTCTAGGAGAATCGGAGATACACCAACTGGACTATATGATCTAGAAGATCAATTAAATGCTAATGAAGAAATAACAGATAATCCAGACAAAGTTAAAATGCTGAATGCTGTAAAGATTTCTGGTCGGACAAAAAAAGGATTAGGAATCGGTTTTTTTAACGCTATCACTGAAAAAACAGAAGCTACTATAAGAAATACAGTAACAAACGAAAGCAGGAAAGTTGTCACAGAGCCTTTTGTTAATTATAATATTATGGTATTAGATCAAACTTTTAATCAAAACTCATCCATAACATTAATCAATACAAATGTTACTCGAGATGGCGATTTTAGAGATGGAAATGTAACCGGACTTCTCTGGCATGTAAGAACTAAGAATAGTAAATATTTTCTTGATGGTTCTTATAAACAAAGTAATATTCTAGAAAATAACTTAACTACTGTAGGGCATAGTTTTGATACAAGTATTGCCAAAGCTGCTGGTAATTGGAGAGGAGAGCTTGGGTATCGTTTTGATGACAAACACTATGACATTAATGATTTAGGGGTTAATTTCAGAAACAATAGACAAGGAATATACGGAAATTTATCATATAGGATACTGCAACCAAAAGGTAATTTCAATGATTATGGAGTTAATACTTGGTGGAATCTAGACTACTTACATAGCCCTGGAACTTATACAGGTAATAATGTAGGAATTTCCTCTTGGTTTAACACAAAAAAGCGTTTTAATTTTGGTGGTAATGTAAACGGAAATATTGGACGTCAATATGACTTTTTCGAACCACGACAAGGAAGCACTTCTGGAGTTTTCTTTATAAGACCTACTAGAATAACAGTAAACGGTTGGTTGGATTCAGATCAAAGAAAAAAGTTTTCATATGGAGTTGAATTTTTCAAATCATCATATCTAAATCACCCTAGAGATTCCTATGGTTTTAGCTTCTTTCCAAGGTATCGTTTTAGCAATCAATTATCGTTTTCTTATGGTTTTGAATTCAACCAAAATTATAATGATCAAGGTTGGGTAGCAGAAGATAATAGCAATCAAGTTTTCGGTCAGAGGGATCGAAAAACATTTGATAACACCATTTCTGCAAAATATAACTTTAGCATCAAATCTTCTTTAAGTTTAACTTTTAGGCATAACTGGTCAGATGTTCGTTATGAATCTCAATTTTATAACCTGGCTTCAAATGGATATCTCGATCCTAATTTGGCCTATAACGAAAACCATGATATCAATTTTAATAGTTGGAATATCGACCTAAATTATTTCTGGCAATTCGCTCCTGGAAGTCAGCTAATCGCTTTTTACAGAAATAGTATTTTTAGTGT
>Ga0115559_1001931_pt1 | contig 13563 bp, 8 predicted proteins | sample COGITO_mtgs_1105_3_FD_87281 | JGI IMG/M metagenome (GOLD analysis project Ga0115559, IMG submission 87281) | Pelagic marine microbial communities from North Sea - COGITO_mtgs_110506 | ecosystem: Environmental > Aquatic > Marine > Epipelagic | place: Germany:Helgoland, sampling site Kabeltonne... | reverse complement strand
GCCTCTTCGATATATTCTTCGCGCCCGTCACAATTATAGCTGAACTGACACGCGTGGCGTCGTTCACCTCCCTGCGTGATCACACCGCACACTGTATCGGGGAAAGATCGGCTGTCCACTCGGTTTAAAATCACCTCAGCCACCGCAAACTGGCCCTTGATACTTTCGCCGCGAGCCTCGAAATAGATAGCCTCTGCCAGACACGCCCACTGCTCGTCACCGGTGGCCGGTGGTTGCTGGACCAACCATTTTTTACTATGCAAAAAGGCAGGCGCTGTTGCAGAAAGCCTTAATAAGGCCTTCACCCGGCTTTTCGACAAGCCACTGACAGCTTCTGCCTCCAAAGCCAGCATTTTTTCCACCACACCGGATGGGACCTCTGCTTTGGCCATAAAGGCCATCAGGGCAAACCCAGCAATCGCAAAATATAACCGCATTCAGCGTATCCAACCACATCTATATTTCAGGTGAATGGGGCATTAAGCTAATTTCGCACACACGTCTAGTGCCATTTTGAACCATACCAAATCGCCCTAAGCGCGACTGAGCGCAACTGAGCGCCAATTTTAATCACAATTGAGACGCACTAAGGATCAACCCCAATTCGATCCGCTAGCGCAATCTGAGCCGCTGCCAGACGCGCCACCGGCACACGAAATGGCGAACAAGACACATAATCAAAGCCAGCTTTACGACAAAAATCAATCGCTTCCGGGCTGCCACCATGTTCACCACAAATCGACAAAACAACATCGGACCGTGCATTGCGACCGCGCGTTGCCCCGATCTTTAACAACTCTCCGACGCCTTCAATATCCAGGGTGTGAAAGGGATCTTCTGGATAGACACCCAATTTCACATAGCTCGACATAAACCGGCCGGCATCATCGCGCGACAAACCATAAGTCATCTGAGTTAGGTCATTGGTTCCAAAACTTAAAAAGGAACAATGAACAGCAATTTCGTCAGCGCGCAAAGCTGCACGCGGTGTCTCTACCATCACGCCAAGACGATAGGTGAAATCGACGCCTTTGTCATTTTTCACCGCTGCCGCAACCGCATCGATTTGGGTTTTTACCAGTTCCACTTCCCGCCGTGCCGACACCAACGGGATCATAATCTCTGGCACCACCGGAGCCCCACCCTCGCTGGCCTCGATCGTGGCTTCAAAGATCGCACGGGCCTGCATTTCATAGATTTCCGGAACCGTAATTCCCAGACGGACCCCCCGCATCCCCAACATTGGGTTGTATTCACTCAGCGCCTCAACCCGACGAGTTACATCAGACAACGGCAAGCCGAGCGCTTCCGCAAGATCACGCACACCAGCCCGATTCGCGGGTAAAAACTCGTGCAGTGGCGGATCAAACAAGCGGATACAAACCGGTTTATCTTCCATGATCCGGAACAATTCGATGAAATCAGTGCGCTGCATCGGCAAAAGTAATTCCAGCGACGACCGGCGGTCTTCTGGACTGTCTGCAAAGATCATTTCGCGCATAACCGTCAAACGGTTCTGCTCGATAAACATATGCTCGGTCCGGCATAAGCCAATCCCCTGGGCCTTGAAATGCTTTGCAGTTCTGGCATCTGCAGGGGTATCTGCATTCGCCCGGACATCAATATCCCGCACCGCATCAGCCCAGTTCAAAAGCGTCTGAAAAGCATCATCCAATGCCGCCTCCATCATCTCAGGGGCCCCCGCCAGAATAGCCCCGTTCGACCCGTCAACCGTAATGATATCGCCGGGCTTAAACACCCGCCCATCCGGTGCCGTCAGCAGATTAAGTCGGGTTTGAAACCGGAAACTGTTCGCCCCCACAACACAAGGCAGCCCCAACCCCCGCGCGATCACCGCCGCATGACTGCTCGTGCCGCCCCGCTCGGTCAAAACCGCGCTGGCGGCGTGCATACCGCGGATGTCCTCTGGACTGGTTTCGCGCCGCACCAAAACACAAGCCTCATTGCGCGCGGCACTCGCCTGTGCTTCGGCTGCGGTGAACACAATCCGCCCTGTCGCAGCACCGGGACTTGCCGCAATGCCAAGGCCCAGTTGATCACGGTCTGCGTTGGGGGCGATTTGACGGTGCAATAATTCGTTCAATGCCCGCGGATCAATGCGCATCAACGCCTCTTCACGTGGAATTATGTTGTCCGTCGCCAATGCAACCGCGATTCGGACCGCCGCTTGCGACGAGCGTTGCACCCGAACCCCATCCAATATCCGTAGCTTTCCATCTTGCAGCATAAACTCAATCTGCATTTCTTCACGCAACCGGCTGCGCATTAACACCGAATGCCGTTTCAAGTCCTCAAACGCCTCTGGCACCAAATCCTCGAGCGACGGTCCCCGAGGGTCGCGTTCAAGATAAAGCGTCTGTTCACCCTGCGCAGCCGTGCGGCCCTGGCTTTGATTGAAATAATGCCCCGTGAGCTTGGGAAGTCCAGTCACCGAACTAACCATTTGAAACAGCCCCGATCCCGATGCTCCCTGCCCTAAGCTCAATGCCATTTTTTGCACCACAAGGCCTAGTTTTGCATCAACCGGAGCACCTTTTGCCTGTCGCAAAAGCCGCGCTGTTACGCCTTCCCAAGCCCGCGCCATCGACCGCAGCACTTCGGCAAGCTGAACCGCCGGATCCTGCGGAAACTCTTCCTCTGTCTCAGCCTCATAAGCCTGTAGCGCCTGCGCCAGCTCTTGTGGCCCAAAAGCTGCGCTGGTGTCGAACATATCCGGGTCAAGCCGAGCCACATGCACCGCATAGCTTTGTACAAACCGAATATACAGCCCCGCAGCTGCCTCGTGACCCAATTGAGAGCGCAGGGCCTGATAACGATTGTCATTCATGCCTATGTTTAGAATCGCCCTCGGCCCACCCCAGTCAGGATCTTCCGACGAGGGCCGCACGCACAAAAGATCATCCGTATCGAACGCAGTCAGTATAGCCTGCATATCCGGCATGTTCCCCGCTGCAATCGCATGCACCGCGTCAAATGACAGCGCCACGGTACAGGGGACGGGCAAATCAAGCCTGATCAAACGCTGCAGGCATTTCGCACGACCGCCATGAGTGGCTGCCGACAACGGCGCTGTGGCGGTTATAAGCGTGATATTTGGATCGTTTTGCTGCACTGCCGCACCTATTTGTTACCGGTGCAGCATAACCGCGACGCGCGCTCAAGCAAGCAAAAGCGTACAGCGTACCAACCATACCCGTGGTCAGCGCTGGGTCTGTTATCCCTCGACCTTGGTGAAATCAGCAACAGACAGGCAAATCGCCCGAATACGACTGAGCAAATTCAGACGGTTGCGGCGAATAACAGCATTTTCGTCATTGATCTGGACCGCTTCGAAAAAATCATCCAGAGGCTTCCGCAAGTCAGCCATACCAGACAGGGCTGCGACGAAATCTTCGGCCAGAACCGCCGCCTCGATCGTTCCGGCCTTGGCGTCAAGAGCGGCAAATAACGCACGTTCAACCTCAGCTTCGGCATATTTCACATCCGCGCCATAGGAATATTCAACCCCATCTTTGGCCTCGGCCTGATCAAGAATATTATTAGCCCGTTTGAACGCCTGCAGCAGATTTTCACCGTCATTGGTCTTGATAAAATCCGACACCGCCGCCGCCCGCGTGGACAATAGTGTCAGGTCATCATTACCCGCCATCGCGGTACAGGCGTCGATCACATCGTGGCGGATGCCTTGATCACGCAGATATACTTTGAGCCGATCATGGAAAAAGCCCAGCAAATCATCTGCATCCGCACCGTCATACCCTTGGGCAAAAACTGTCGTTAGACCACAGCTCAACCGGTTTTCCAGCAACAGTCGGATCACTCCTAACGCGGCCCGACGCAGCGCAAACGGATCTTTCGATCCGGTCGGCTTTTCGTTAATCGCCCAGAAGCCGGTCAGCTTGTCCAGCTTGTCGGCCAGCGCCACGGCCACCGCCACCGGCGCTGTTGGCACCTGATCCGAGGGGCCCAGTGGCGCGTAATGCGCCTCACACGCCTCGGCAACCGAAGCAGGCAAGCCCGCAGCCGTCGCATAGTAACGCCCCATTACACCCTGTAGTTCAGGAAATTCATACACCATTTCCGACGACAGATCGGCTTTGGCAGCACGCGCGGCCTGTTCGGCCATATCGGCGTCTGCGGCAGCTACCGGTGCAAGATACCGCGCCAATACAGCAATGCGATCAATCCGCGCCTGTTCACTTCCCAGCTTGTTGTGGAAGGTGACCGTCGAAAGCGCCTCGGTCCAAACCGACAGCCCATCACCCTTGGCAACTCTCAGATCATTTTCCCAAAAAAACTTGGCATCCGCCAAACGCGCGGACAAAACCTTTTGATTGCCAGCCAAAATAGTTTGACCCTGATCTGCCGTCTCTCGATTGGCGACAGTGATAAAACGCTCGATTTTACCGGTTTTAGGATTCAGAACGGAAAAAAACTTTTGATGCTCTTTCATTGAGGTCTTTAAAACCTCCCCCGGCAGATCCAGAAACTCCGGATCAATCTGCCCCATCAACACCACAGGCCATTCCACCAAGCCGGTCACTTCAGCCAACAGCCCCGAATCCTCGATCACTTCAAGCCCAAGTGCAAAGGCCTGTGTGGTCGCCTCATTCCAAATCATATCGCGGCGCTCTGCGGCATCCAACATCACATAAGCGCGCTTTAGCTGGTTTTGATAGGTGTCAAAATTGCTGACAGCAATCGGATCAGGCGCCATAAACCGATGACCAAATGTCTGGTCTGCCGCAACAATTCCCTCGATCTCGAACGGCACTACTTCCGCACCGGCTTCGTCACTGAGCAGGCATAAAATAGATTGCAGCGGACGCACCCAACGCAGCGTTCCCGATCCCCAGCGCATCGATTTTGGCCAGGGAAAGCCGCGGATCACCCGCTCCAGAACCTCAGCAACGATCGCCTGTGCGGGACGGCCCGGCTTTTCAATCAACGCATAAAAGACTGTGCCTTTTTTCTCTTCGCGCTGCTCCAGCTGATCGCGGCCGACCCCCGCCCCGCGCAGAAATCCTTCAATTGCCTTTTCAGGTGCATCGACCCTTGGCCCTTTGCGTTCTTCACGCAAGGTCGGGCTGGCCGACAACAGGCCCTGCACGGTCAAGGTCAGACGTCGCGGGCTGACAAAGGCCGCCGCCCCCTCATAGGTCAGCCCTGCCTCAACCAACCCGTCCGTCATACGCTTTTTAAAATCATCCGCCGCGCGCGCCTGCATTCTTGCAGGAATTTCCTCAGAAAACAGTTCAATTAAAAGATCAGGCATAATCAGTTACTTTCCGGAGGTTTAGGGCAATCAGGGGGCGCTGTTCGGCCCGCAAAAACGATTTTGCCGCACCGGTTGATCCGGTGCCAGACATGACCGGTGCCATCAGGTTCGACAGCTACGATCCGGTCGATGCCATACCGGATATTTTCAGTACCCATAAAGGCCATTGCAGCACCGCTTTCCAAAGCAGCGCCAATGCGATCTGCATCAAAACAGGCAAACCATCCCGGCGCGACCCGCGGTTCGGCTTTTTCAATCACCTGATAGCTTTGCGCCAGCGTCTCGGGCGATTGCGCGCTGGTGAAACAACCACGATAACGGATCGGCGAGCTGTCAGAGTCAATCGCCTGAAAATCACGATAGGCAATTGCCTCAGGCTGGCCGGACGCCTGCGCCGTCAACATAACATCTTCGCTGCCATGCACGGCAACCGAGGTATAGTAAGCATAGACCTGCAGATAATAAATCGAGCCGCCAGCGATCAAGGCTGCAAGAACGATGCAGGCCGCAAGAATTTTTCCAGTCACAGCGCATGACCTCCGGCTTCGGTCAATACGAAGGCATCGGCGCATTGCTTCGCCAAAGCTCGCACACGACCAATATAGGCCTGCCGCTCAGTGACCGAAATCACCCCACGAGCGTCAAGCAGATTGAACAGATGGCTGGCCTTGATGCATTGATCATAGGCAGGATGCGCCATGATAATCCGCTTGCCGGTTTTCGGATCCACATGCGGTTGCTCGAGAATGCTGTGGCACTCTTTTTCGGCGTCTTCAAAATGGTGCAGCAAGGTCTCGGTGTTGGCAACGTCGAAATTCCAGCGCGCATATTCCTCTTCGGTTTGACGGAACACGTCACCATAAGACAGCGCTATGACCGCATCAGGATCGTTAAACGGCATTTCCATAACGTGGTCCACGCCCAATACATACATCGCCAGGCGTTCTAGGCCATAGGTCAACTCACCCGAAACAGGGTGGCAGTCATGCCCACCAACCTGTTGGAAATAGGTAAACTGCGACACTTCCATACCATCGCACCAGACCTCCCAACCAAGTCCCCATGCGCCAAGGGTTGGGCTTTCCCAATCATCCTCAACAAAGCGAATATCATGTAAATCCATGTCGATACCGATAGCATCCAACGAGCCAAGGTAAAGCGCTTGCAGGTTCGGCGGGCTGGGTTTGATCAGCACTTGATACTGATAATAATGTTGTAGGCGATTAGGATTTTCGCCATAGCGACCATCGGTGGGGCGCCGAGACGGCTGCACATAAGCGGCCGCCCAAGCCCGCGTACCGAGACTGCGCAACGTGGTGGCCGGGTGGAAGGTGCCGGCACCAACTTCCATATCATAGGGTTGCATAATCGCGCAGCCCTGCGCTGCCCAATAAGATTGCAGCCGCAGGATGATGTCCTGAAAGCAACGCGGTCTGTCCTGTCTCATGGTCATTATAACACCCCTTGAAATCGCCTGCCCTACCTATGCGGCACAGCCGCAAGGGTCAATTGCCAGACAAGCCATATTTTGACGTGCACCGCGCGTAACATCTGTTAAATACAGACCTGACACAAAAAGTCTCGGACCGAGGCGCAAGATACAAGGCAGTGGTATGAAACTATTGATTTCGGCTCTTTGGATGGTCCTTGTGACCACAGCACAAACTCAGGCGCAAGACAACGCTTGGTTACAGATCGATGCTCAGCCCACCGAGGCCGAGGCAGAAGAGAGTGCGCGGTATTATGAAAGTTTCCTCCCCGATGTCGCGGGCTTTGCGCTCGCCTCCGGTTGGTATGTCATTGCTTTGGGACCCTATTCTGAGATTACTGCCCAAAATCTGCTCCAAGTCTACCGCGACTCGGGGCAAGTGCCCGCTGATAGTTTTACCAGCTATGCTCAGGATTACGCACGACAATTTTGGCCACCGGGCGAAGACCTATTGGCTGCGCCCGAGGAAATCACCACCACCCTGCTACCCGAACCGATTGTGGAATCCACGCCGGAACCCGTCGTTGTACCTACGCCGGAAGCCCCCACAGTCCCGGAGGCTCCGGCAGAAGCTGAGCCCCCTCTTGTTGTAACCCAAACACCAGCACCGCAATCCACTCAAACTCTGACCGAAGCCCGCAACAGCGAAAGCCTGATGTCGCGCGACGAGCGCAAACAGCTGCAGCGGGCATTGGCATGGGCTGACGTCTACAAGGGGGATATCGACGGCCAATATGGTCCAATGTCACGCAGATCTATGAAGGCCTGGCAAAGCGCGAATAGTTTTGACCCCACAGGAGTGCTCACCCTGAGCCAGCGCAATGGTTTACTGGCGGATTATCAGTTGGCGATTGAGACAATCGGCCTGCAAACCGTGCGCAACACCGAAGCGGGCATCAGCGTGATGCTGCCGATGGCTCAACTGTCAGCGGCGCAATACACATATCCTTTTGTCCGGTATGCCCAGCGCGATGGCGAACAGGCTGGTGCACTGCTGATCAGCCAAGAAGGCAACCGCGCAACGCTCAAAAGCCTGTTTAAGGTCATGCAGACCCTCGACAGTATTCCATCCGGCGGTAAGCGGGTTTTGAAACGCGACAATTTTGTCATTTCCAGCCAAAACGACACGATAATAAGCCACACGCAAGCGCGTCTGAAAAATGGAGAGATAAAAGGATTCACTCTGGTCTGGCCGCGCAGCGACGCAACCGGCTACGAGATGATTCTCTCCCAGATGCAAAAAAGCTTCACCGCGATTGAAGGCGTCCTCAAGCCTAGCGACTCAGCCCTTGAAACGGTCGATAACGACCTTTTATCCGGATTTGAGATTCTGCGTCCCAAACACAGCCGGTCAGGGATATTTGTGGCCGATAGTGGCCTGTTGCTGACAACAATCGAGGCCGTTGACGGTTGCACAAACCTAACCATAGACCGCGATTTCAGTGCGGAAGTCACAGCCACTGATCCCGACTTGGGGCTGGTCCTCGTCACACCAAAAGACCCGTTAAGCCCCATCGCGATCGGGCGTTTCTCAACCCTGCCGGCGCGTGTCGGCGAGGATATTATAGTTGCGGGTTACTCATTTGAAGGCGTCTTGGACACACCAAGCCTGACTTCGGGCACCGTCACCGACGATAGGGGTCTGAGCGGCGAGACCACTCTTTTGCGCCTGACACTGCCCGCAATGTCCGGCGATGCTGGCGGGCCGGTACTAAGCGCAGGCGGCACGGTGTTGGGCATGTTGCAAGATCCTCAAAACGGCCCCAGACAGTTGCCTGAAGACGTCAGTTTTGCCGTAACTGTCGAAGCGATGCTCGCCCTGCTTGAACGCAGTGGTGTCTGGTCAAGAAAATCAGAAACGTCCGCTCCGGTTGCCAATGCGACGAGAGCCCAAACGGCGCGTGACATCACCGCGCTGGTCAGCTGTTGGGGCTAAGCACGTTCTCATGTGACATCCCATGCGCGCCGGCGAGATCCCCGACACGACGTCGCGACCCTTGCGCACAAGGGTGGCGGGTTCAAACCTGCCAGAATTTTACCGTCAGGATGGCATAAACCACCATCAGTTCCAGCCGGCCAATCAGCATCGCTGCGGCCAACAGCCATTTCGCACTGTCGTTCAAACCTGCAAAATTGCCCGCCGGCCCGATGTGATCCCCTAATCCAGGTCCAATATTGGCTAAGGCCGCCGATGCGCCAGAGAGCGAGGTGATGAAATCCAACCCCGTCAAGCCAAGCAACACCGCGACAACGCCCAGGGTTACAATAAAGAACACAAAAAACGACATCACCGAATTCAAGACATCCTCGTCAATCGAGCGCCCGTCATATCGCGGCGTAAACATACCATTGGGAGAGTGGATCTTGCGCAGCTGGGCTTTGATCGAGGCAAACAGAAGCTGATAGCGAAACACTTTAATAGAGCACGACGTTGACCCCGCACAGCCGCCGATCAAGCCTACGAAAAACAACACCGTCACTGGCAGTCCCCCCCAGAGCATATAATCAGCACTGGCATACCCGGTACCGGTTAGGATCGACACCACATTAAACACCACATTGCGGACCCCTTCGACAGTTGTGACGCCATCATGCACAACCCGCCACAAGGTCAGACCCACAATGATCAATACTGTTGTTTTTAGGAAAAATCTGATCTGACTATCTTGCAGCAGCGGCCGGGCTGTTCCAGCGGTCATCTGCACAAAACGCACAAACGGCAAGGCTGCGAGGATCATAAACACCACTGCAACAGAGACTGAAGCCCCTTCAAACGCTGCAAAGGATGCATCATAATTTGCAAACCCTCCAGTGGCAATTGTCGTCATCGCGTGCACTGTGGCATCAAAGGCCGTCATCCCGCTTAGCATATACGCTGCGGCACAGCTCATCGTGAGAAACAGGTAAATACTTGAAATCCGCGACGAGATTTCAGTTGCGCGTGGGAGTATTTTACCAAACGTGTCAAAACCTTCCGAACGGAAAATTTGCATACCACCGACCCGCAGTTCAGGCAAAAACACCATCGCCACAACGATGATCCCGATCCCACCCAACCACTGCAGCAGCCCACGCCACAAGAGCAGGCCCTTAGGCATTTGATCCAGATCTGAGAACACGGTTGATCCGGTCGTGGTAAGCCCCGACATTGCTTCGAAAAAGGCATCGACCACACGGGCCTCGGTATCTCCAAGAATGAATGGCAGCGCGCCAAAAACCGGTAGAGCCACCCAGACACCGGTGGTCAGCAAAAAGGTTTGTTGGATACTCAAACCCTGCCTGACACCATTGGAGCACGCCAATGCCATTAATCCACCGGTCAGGGTCGAGATAATCGCACTTTCTAAAAAGGCCATCCAATGGCCTTGTCCTTCGACGATATCCACAAGCATCGGCAATAACATTGCCAAGCCCAAAAAGGTAACCAAAAGACCGGTTACATATCCGACGGGACGCAGATCAAACATACACCAACCGTTGGACGGCGATCCGCCAAGTGTCAAGCCGCATTGCGAAAGCCTTGCTCAGCCGGTGTGAAACAGCGATTGGAACAACCGCGGATCCAGACTGTCTGCCGCAAAGGTCTCGCCTTCGGTTAAAATGCTCACCGCGTCGTGGCTGTGCAAACTTTCTTGGTGGCTGGCAATCACTCTGAAATCTCCAATCCGACCGTCTTGATGCAACTGCTCACAAAACAGCCGCGCCGCATCTTCGACAAAAATCGGGTTGGCAGCATTCAATTCGGCAAACGCCTGCTCATCCTCGCGCTTGACCATAACCTGAGTTTCAGTCGGCACCGCACGGCGACACATATCTATCAAATCCTCGAACCAAAGACAGTTCTGCTCGACCAATTCTACCGATATACGCGCCACCGAACGCTGCGAATGCGGCGTTGCCAACTGGTGGCGGGTTTGACGCGCATGTTCGCTTAACTCAAGCGAACAGGGGCAGGTCGAGCTATAGACATAATCGAGATGCATGATACGCCTGCGTTGACCGTGTTGTTCGATCAGCTCCAGCGCGATATCGTAATATTGATACCCCGACAGACCAGAGCGCAAACTGTCGACTTTCGCCGGAAAAGAAAACCGCATATGAATCCGCGCATCAAAGCTTTCCAGATCGGCCTTATAATCATCTAGCGCCGCCTCAACCACGTCAAAACTGAATGTGCGCTCGGCGTGACCATAGAAACTGCGCATGATGCGTGACATGTTAATGCCCTTTTTGCCAGCCTCCAAGCTTACGGTACCAGTGACTGAGGTCTCGAGCCTGACGTCGCCATCGTCGCGAGTGTGAAACTGGATCGGCAGCCGAAAATTCGAGATCCCCACATGCTGGATCGCCCGCTGTGCGCCACGGATCAGCGAACTGGGACCATTCTGCAAATCTGGCAGGCCGGATTTATAGTCCAAATCGGCGACAAATTCTTCGGGATAGTCCTGAGAAAGGTCGGGATAGCCGGCCGGTGCTGCCAGCGGGGCAAGGCGCTTTGCCATCGCCGCAAGCTCGTCTTGACTGGCGCTTCGCGACCAGACCCGTAGCACATCAAGCGCCGCATCTGCTTTATCCTGAATAGAGATATTATCGGCCTCACGCGTATGAATATTCATAAATCCGTCTTTCGCGATGTCTGGTACCTCTTACTTAGTACCTCCTACGCAAAATGCCAAAGTCTATTCCCGCCCGCCTTACAAATAATCTTAGAAAACCCGTGAAAACCAGCATAAACGCAGGTTTTAATAAAATACGCAGATCAACAGGATGCTAGTGCCTGATGGAAATCTGCGATTAAATCGGCTTGATCCTCAAGTCCGATACTCAGTCTGACCAATCCGGGTGTGATGCCCAAAATAGTTTTTTGCGCCTCGGGCAAACGTTGGTGCGTTGTTGTCGCCGGATGAGTCGCGATTGATTTTGCATCGCCAAGATTATTTGAAATAATCACAATCTGCAGGGCATTCAAAAATTTGAAAGTTGCCTCTTGTCCCCCCGCGACATCAATCGAAAGCACGGTGCCGCCCTCGCCCATCTGCTGCTTGACCAACGCGTGCTGCGGATGGCTGCAATGCCCGGGGTAAATCATGCGGTGCAGCTTTGGGTGATCTGCCAGCGCTTCGGCCAACGCCAACGCTGTCGCGGTCTGGGCCCGCACGCGAAGGTCGATGGTTTCAAGTGATTTCACCATCATCCAAGCGGTGAACGGGCTCATCGAACCACCAGTATGCTTCATATAGGGTTCCACCGTTTCACGGATCAACGCGGTGCTGCCAAGAATCACGCCGCCCAGTGTCCGGCCCTGTCCATCCACATGTTTTGTGGTGGAATAAATGATTAAATCCGCCCCCTGTTCCACAGCGCGGGAAAATACCGGCGTCGCAAAGACATTGTCGACGACAACCAGTGCCCCCACCTCATGCGCCAAATCTGAGACGGCCTTAATATTGATCACTTCCAACGCCGGATTAGAGATAGACTCGAAAAACACCGCACGCGTGTCCGCCGTGATTGCCGTTCGCCATTGTTCCAGATCAGTTCCATCTACGAAAGTGACTATGACGCCATAGCGCGGCAAAACATGTTCAAGCACATACAAGCAAGACCCAAACAGCGCCCGCGCTGCAACGACATGATCGCCGGCCTTCAGCACAGCCATCAACGCGCCACTGACAGCGGCCATGCCCGACGCTGTGGCAAACCCATCTTCGGTGCCTTCCAGCGCCGCCATACGCTCTTCGAACATTGCAACCGTTGGATTACCATAGCGCGCATAGATAAATTCGTCCTTGCCCGCTTTCAAAAACCGCGCCTCGGCGGCCTCGGCACTGTCATAGACAAATCCCTGAGTTAAAAAGATCGCTTCGCTGACTTCATTATATTGACTGCGACGGGTGCCAGCATGAACCAGTTTTGTCCGTCTGTTCCAGTCTTTGCTCATAACTTACTCCAAAAGAAAAACCCCAAACGCAGCCAAGCGAAAGGGGTACCCTTTTTTACCTGACCTCTTTAGTGGCTTATTTATCGTGGCCCACAATCCGGTTACAAATCGCCACTCACGGAATACCGGTACCCCCTTAGGTTTATCACGTCAACAGGATTGCAACAAACCACAGTCGCAAAACCGATCCTAAGACAAGCCCCTCACAAATTCTTTTCTCGCGGAGCCCAGAGCCCTTAATATGCGGTTTCCCACGGCACTATGACCATCACCAACTTGCCAATTGATTGAAAAGTAAGCAAGGTAAGCATCTGAATCGGAGAGTTTTATGACCAAAGTTATAGATTTATATTATTGGCCCACCCCCAACGGCTGGAAAATTTCCATAGCACTTGAGGAAATGAACCTGCCCTATACGACACATTTAATAAATATTGGTGCCGGCGACCAGTTTGATCCAGCTTTTTTAAAAATTGCCCCAAACAATCGCATGCCGGCAATCACGGACCCAAACGGCCCCGATGGCGCGCCAGTTTCAATTTTTGAATCGGGGGCAATTTTGCTTTATTTGGCCCGTAAAACTGGCCTGTTTTACGGTTCGACAGAGCGCGAAAAAATTGCAGTAGACCAGTGGTTGATGTGGCAAATGGGCGGCGTAGGGCCGATGGCCGGACAGGCACACCACTTTCTCAAATATGCCCCGGCAATGGATCCCCCGCACGATCTGCCCTATCCTAAGGACCGCTACCGTACAGAAGTAGCGCGGCTCTATGGCGTGCTGGACCGCCAATTAGAGCAGAATGCCTATGTGGCGGGTGACTTTTATTCGATTGC
>Ga0115559_1001915_pt1 | contig 13608 bp, 13 predicted proteins | sample COGITO_mtgs_1105_3_FD_87281 | JGI IMG/M metagenome (GOLD analysis project Ga0115559, IMG submission 87281) | Pelagic marine microbial communities from North Sea - COGITO_mtgs_110506 | ecosystem: Environmental > Aquatic > Marine > Epipelagic | place: Germany:Helgoland, sampling site Kabeltonne... | reverse complement strand
TCATTCTTAACTTGAGCACTTTTCCGAGGTCGATAGATGCGGACTTCACGCAGATTTCCGCGTAATCGATTTTCTAATACGACTTCAATTTCCTGAGAGAGGAGTGCACTGGCTTCTTCTAGGGTCAGTTTTTCAGGATCTTTAGCTGCCTCGATGATCGCATCAAAGGCATCTACCCGCTCATCCATTGCAATCAATGGTGAAGGACTTCCCTGCCCAGCAGCGTAATCAGGACTCGTCGGCGTCAACGAACCTTGAATCAAGTATACGCCATTATCATCGCCCAGTGAAATCGGCGACAGATTGCGTTCAATCTCAGGGATTAATCGTTTTTTTTTCCAACCTCGGGAACTTTAGTGGCAAGCTCACTCAGTTCACGGATCAGTGAGTCGACCGCACGGGCTCGACTGGCTTCGACCGCACGTAGAAGCACGACTTCGAAGTTCACTTTTTCCGATAACCCTCGCTGGATTTGAGATTCTCCCCCATGCAATGTATCCAACATTCTGAGGATCGATTCGGTGACCAAACGCGTTCCCAATAACTCACTCGCTCCTTGTTGACTGATCGCATCCAATAAGGCTTCGCGAACCAGAGTTTGCAAATCGAGGAGAACACGAAACAAATCACGCCCTTCCTGTGCCAACTCTTCAACAATACGCACAATTTCAGGATAGTCCGCTTGAGCCAATGCCGAGGCCAAGCTTTTTACCGTGCTCGGCGCCGCAAGTCCGTAGACATCTAAGACAGCCTGCTCCGTAATCTTATCCCCACAAAAGGAGATCATTTGATCCAATATACTTTGAGCATCCCGCATTCCTCCATTCGCCAATCGGGCGACTGAAATCAGAGCTGCTTTTTCGGCTTCAATTTTTTCAGCAATCGCAATTTGCTCCAGACGCTCAACGATCACCTCATCTGAAATCGGACGGAACTCAAATCGCTGACAACGCGACACAATCGTGGGCAAAACTTTTTGAGCCTCCGTCGTTGCAAAAATAAATTTCACATGGGATGGCGGTTCCTCAAGCGTCTTCAGTAATGCATTGAACGCTTGCGAGGAGAGCATATGCACTTCGTCGATGATGTAGATCTTGTAGGTGCATTGAGCGGGCGCATATTGGCAATCTTCACGCAGATCCCGAACCTGTTCGACCGAATTGTTGGAAGCACCATCAATTTCAATCACATCCATGCAATTGCCCGCCATAATCGCCTGACTGATTACGGAATCTTCTGCAGGATTCGCGGAAGGACCGCCTTCCGCATTCAAGGCTTTGGCAAATACCCGAGCCATTGATGTTTTACCCGTTCCCCGAGGACCCACAAAAAGAAAGCCATGAGCAATACGACCGGTGGTAAGCGCATTTTTAAGGGTTCGGACGATGTGATCCTGCCCTACCAGATCATCAAAAGTCTGAGGACGCCAACGTCGTGCAATTACTTGATAACCACTTGTGGACATAAATAAAAAAAAGAGGCCAGGCACCCTACGGCACACGATGAACCAAGTTACCGTTGCTGCCTTCCGGCCCTGGCGGGATTCACCGGCCAATCGTTGCATAGGACCCGGCCAATGAAGAACCTCGACGATCCTCTCCTCCTTTTCAACCCCTTTTTGCCAATAACTGAAGATTCCTTTGATACCCGCACAAACACTGATCTTTCACCTTCGAGGTGCGGATCTCCTCAACCTATGTGTTAAAGGACCCAACGCCCCTCATATCCACAGACCACCAGCCAGATCATCTTAAACGCTCACTTCAATCGGGACGCCGATATGTTGTTCAAAATCAGTCAGATCCATCCTCATCACCGCTCCTGTTCTCACCCTATTCCTTAAGTGCCATCTTTTTTCAGAGAGTGCAGAAAGGCCTCTGGCTGATCAAAATGCACATTGTGTCCCGCGTTCTCGATACATTCCAAATAGGCTTGGGGAAAATGCTTCCGAATCTGAGCCAAGTCATCCTGCTCAACAAATGGAGATTGAGCCCCGCAAATGAATTGCGTAGGACCGTCATAACGATCTCCTGCTTCAAGTGGGTTCTTGAACAAATAAGGTAAAGAGTCTTGCAGGAGGTTCAGATTGACCGCCCAGCGAAATCCCCCTTCCGGTTTCCGCACCAAATTGGTTAAGAGGAATTTCCGAAAGGCCCAGTCTTTAATCGAAGGTTCCAAAAAGGCCTCGGCTTCGCTCCGATTTTGAATCGTCTCCAACAGTAATCGGTTCATGAGCGCAAATTCCGCTTCCCAACGAGGTGCGTATGCCTTGGGCGCAATATCAACCACGACTAATCGATGCACCCGTTCGGGATGAGCGCAGGCAAAGGTCATCGCAATTTTTCCGCCCATGCTATGCCCCACCAGCATCGCCGTATCGATATCTTCTTGATCCATTAAACGGAGGACATCCTCAGCCATCGCAGCGTAATCCATCGATTCAAGATGGGGACTCGCTCCATGGTTTCGCACATCTACGGCGTAAACACAATAATCGGCTTCGAGTTCTTTTCCAATACGGTTCCAATTACGCGCAGAGCCCAAAAGACCGTGCAGGATGATCATCGGAGGGTTCTCGCGAATTCCAAATCGCTGAAAAGCAAGGGCAACAGTTTCCATTTTCCAAACAACTTGCCGCGCGCATTTTTGCATGGCAAGCCCCGCATTTCATCCTTTAGAAATCAAGTTTGACGGTAATTTGACTTGCCTCATGAATTTCCAGGCATTAGCTACTCTCACCATAATCACTTAAACCCATAAGAAAATATAATGAGTAAGAAACCTATTCGCGTTGCGGTCACAGGTGCCGCCGGTCAAATTGGATATGCGTTGCTTTTCCGCATCGCTTCAGGACAGATGTTTGGTCCTGATCAACCAGTTGCGTTAAACCTAATCGAAATCGAGCCCGGAATGAATGCACTCAAGGGGGTCGTCATGGAACTCGACGACTGCGCCTTTCCACTCCTTACCGATGTCGTCCAAACATCCGATCTCAACGAGGGCTTTAAAGACGTTAACTGGGCACTTTTGGTCGGTTCTGTTCCGCGTAAACAAGGCATGGAACGCGCAGATCTCCTCAGCATCAATGGGAAAATTTTCGTGGGTCAAGGCAAAGCCATCAACGACAATGCCGCTCCGGACGTTCGGATACTTGTAGTCGGAAACCCTTGTAACACCAACTGCATGATTGCCATGAACAGTGCTCCTAGCGTGCCCAAAAATCGCTGGTTCGCGATGACACGTCTCGATGAAAACCGCGCAAAAACACAGCTGGCTCAAAAAGCGGGAGTTCCCGTAACGCAGGTTAAAAAACTCGCCATTTGGGGTAACCACTCGCCGACAATGTTCCCTGATTTTTACACCGCAGAGATCAATGGCAAAAGCGCAGCCGAAGTGATTGGGGACGAAAGCTACCTCAAGGATGAATTTGTGCCTACCGTCGGAAAACGGGGTGCGGCAATTATTGCCGCGCGAGGAGCATCCAGTGCCGCCTCCGCCGCGAATGCCATCGTCGACACCGTCGTTTCCTTAACAACGCCGACACCCGTTGATGAGCTCATCAGCGTTTGCGTCTGCTCCAATGGCGAATACGGCACACCAGCGGGCATCCTCTGCAGCTTCCCCATCCGCTCGAATGGATCCGACTGGAAAATCGTCGAAGGCATTGAACTGAATGACTATAGTAAATCAATGATTCAAAAAAGTGTGGATGAGCTCACTTCTGAGCGTGACACGGTCAAAGAAATCGGCATTATTTAGGTCTCTTATTGTTACCCCCAATGATGAGAAGCCCATTGACCGCAAGGTAGTGGGCTTCTTTATACCTTCATTTCTCGGTTCAAGCCGCTGCAATTTCAGCTATTTTAAAATGCGCTGATGTCTTTAGAGAGTTTAGGGACGCTTTAAAACTAAAAGCAATGGTCGCTTATCTTTGGTATCCCGTTTTCTTCCAGAGCCATTATTGTCGAGGACAACATAAAAATAGGACGCATCCATCGCCAATCCTTCGGCGGTCCCAAACCGATCTGCAAGATAAGCCCAGTCCGGCAATTTAAGAATATGGCGAAAACTCCAGCCAATTTCATTTTCGACATATTTCCCTCCTTTCCATTCCAGCTTGCCAATTAATTCCAAATTCCGATGCAGAACCCAGATATCGGTTCCGTCCCTCGCGGCTCCCGTAAAATCAGGTATTCTGAAAATCGAGGTATGTTCACGAAACCGAGTTTTAGGCATCGAAGCGGCTTTGAGCACACTTGTGTCATTAATCTCCAGCCACCCCCTTGGTTGCCGTTCCGCCAAAACGAGGAACCGTCCATCCTCAAGGATAGCGAGACCTTCGGCACGTCCACCTTCTACTTGAAATAGCCCAGCCGCTTTACCCGCTTTAATCGCATTCGCCGTTACCCAATGAGCCTGCCCATCCGCATCGACTCGAAGCACCTGGGCACTTGTTTCATTCAACAAATAAAAAAGCCCATCCGGCCCGATCTCAATTCCCTCCAAATCCATCGGCGTTTGATCCGGCAGGGTGAATTGCAAATAGGGCTCGAACCGGGCGACCTCGCCCGTAACCACTACTTTAAAGATCCAGTCGGGCGTGTCATCACTGACCGAATACAACTCGCCATTTAGAATACAAAGCCCCGAAGGCTCAATCGGCTCGGCACTTTCGATCGGATAGACCCCTACGATCTGTAAATCCCGAATGAGTGCCTTCTCATCTGGATAACTATAGCAACCGACCAGAAACCAGACGGTCAAAAGGGCACTGCCACGGATTCCTTGCTTAAGAAACCACATTACGCGGCTTTCCATCAAGGAATGCCTGAATATTTTCTGCTGTTTCATGCAAAAGTCGTTTACGCGCTCGCTCACTCGCCCAGCCAATGTGTGGTGTGATCAAACAGTTTTTCGCTCCCAGCAATGGACAATCCTCGGCCATCGGCTCGACCGAAACAACATCCAATCCAGCTCCCGCGATAATTCCTTCGTTCAAGGCATGGGCCAAATCACGTTCATTGACCAAAGGCCCCCTCGATGTATTAATCAGAAAAGCACCGGGCTTCATGCGCTTGAGTGAATCTGCATTTACAAACCCCGCATTCGTTGCTGTCAGCGGACAGTGAAGTGTCACCACATCACTCTGCGCAAAAAGCTCATCCTGACTGACATAGGCAAACCCATCCCAATCAGGCCGATCACGCTCTGTTCGCGTATGCACAATAACACGAGCACCCAAGGCATGGAGTAGTGCACCCACTCGACGGCCAATTTCACCAAATCCAACAATCCCCACGGTCAAGTCGGACAACTCGACGATCCGATCGGTTGCATACCAAAAATAAGGACTTCGAACCCAATCTCCAGAGTGAACCGATTGTGTATGCTCACTAACCCGATTGGTGAAAGCAAGGATCAGCGATAAGGTATGCTGGGCAACGGCGTCCGTACTGTAAGCCGGAACATTATTCACGACAATCCCCTGCTCTTTTGCCGCCAACACATCAATTAAGTTATACCCCGTAGCCAAGGCCGAAATCAGTTTCAAATCCGGCAAGGCCTCCATCACGCACCGTTCCATAGGGACTTTGTTTGTTAAAACAACCGTTGCCCCTTGGCAACGTTCCGTAATTGCTTCCAGTGTTTTGTCCGTTTTCTCATGCAAGATAAGATCTCCGAGGGTGCGAAGACGATCCCATGCGGAATCTTCTAATTGAATGGTACCTGCATCTAATACAACTATACGCATGCATGATACCGTAGGCTCAAAGTGAATCACGTCAATAATCCAGAGCTGTCGACCCGTTTTTAGATTTTCGATCATCCAGAGTTGCACCGCCTAAGATCCCCGGCAAGCTCTCGAATATGCTGTGCCCGCCTAAAATCACGATCAGCCATCTCTCCAAACGTTTTGCCATGGGAGTCGATGTCCTTCGCGATCTCAATATCACGATCCAATCCGGTGAATTTATTAGTTTTTTAGGACCCAGTGGATGCGGAAAATCGACTCTTTTACGCCTTCTGGCCAACTTGGAAAAACCGACAGAGGGCACCATTACCTTTGATAATAATCCGCAATTAAACGAACTCGCATTCCTCTTTCAGGAATCCACCCTGCTCCCTTGGCTGACCGTATCCGGAAACATATCAATGCCCCTTCGATTGCGCAAAGTTCCCCGTGAGGAACGAACCTTGATCGCCGAAAAACTGGCGGATCTCGTCGGACTGAAACACGCTTTGGACTATTATCCACGACAACTTTCTGGAGGCATGAAAATGCGGGCATCCCTCGCACGATCCCTCTCCCTGAACCCTCAATTACTCCTGCTCGACGAACCTTTCGGAGCGCTTGATGCTATATCTAGGAATCGTTTAAATGAAGAACTCCATGCGATTCATTATGCCGAAAAATGGACGGCGATCCTCGTGACCCATTCGATTCAAGAGGCTGTTTTTCTCTCTGATCGAGTGATTCTCCTCGATAGCCAACCCGGACGTATTCACAAGATCATCCCCGTTGATTTACCCGATGAACGTCCACGATCCATTCGGGAATCGAATCAGTATCAACATATTGTAGCTGAAATCAATGCCAGCCTCAGCGAAATCCCTATCCAAATATGAAACGACTGATCAACGGAAAGGCTTTATCGATTGGACTTCCCGCCGTCTTTGGCGGTGTTTTTTTTGCTATCTGGTATGCGCTACGATTCAGCCTTGAATTGCATCACTACGAACTGCCCACTCCCATCGAAATCCTCCAAGCCGGCTGGAAACAACGAGTACCTCTGGCCCGAGCGACCTTCACTACATTTATCGGATCCGCATCTGGATTCATTCTCGCGGCCATCATTGGGTTTCTTCTAAGCATTTTCTTAGCAGCAAGCTCTGTTTTAAGGCGAGGCCTTTATCCTTATATTATTTGCATGCAAATGATCCCGATCATTGCGACTTCCGCCATTATTGTCTTGTGGCTTGATGTAGGATTAGTCTCCGTTGCCACCATTGCCTTTTTTATCAGTTTTTTCCCCATTGTCGCTAATTCGCTCCATGGATTACGATCCGTGCCCTTGGAACAGGTCGAACTGTTTCATATCTATAAGGCCAGTCGCGTTCAGGAATTTCTCCATCTTCGAATTCCTTTTTCCCTCCCTTCCCTTTTTACCGGCTTGAAAATTGCCGCAACCCTTTCCGTCATCGGCTCCGTAACCGGCGAAATATTTGCGGGTTCCTCGGAAGGCTCAGGAGGCCTCGGATTCATGATTATTATCTACAAATCAAAGTATTGGATTCCTGAGATGTTTGCCGCAACATTCCTGTGTTGCCTTCTTGGCTTTATTTTTGTCGGCTTTGTCTTGGCATTAAAGTGGCTACTGCTCCATCGATGGTATGATAAAACGATCCATAAAGATGCTTAGTCTTATTCGCACATTCCTAATTATTCTTTCTTCGATTGTCCTGTCAGCCTGCTCCGACCAAAACTTAGAGCCGGAGCGAACTTCGGATGGATTGATCTCGGTCGTATTACAAACTGACTGGTTTGCTCAGCCCGAACACGGCGGATTCTATCAAGCACTGGCCAAAGGATACTATAAGCAGGTAGGCCTTGATGTCACGATCCTTCAAGGTGGCCCCAATGCTAATTCAATTCAAAAAATAATCCGAGGCAGGGCCCAATTTGCGATGAATCGTATCGATACGATTCTTACTCTGAACAGCAACAAGCTTCCTTTGGTCTTTGTCTGCACTACACTGCAAAGCGATCCACAAGCGCTGATGGTTCATGAGGCATCCGCTTATTACCAATTCAAGGATCTCAATGGGAAACGGATCATGGCCACTCCCGGACAAACTTGGATTCCTTTTATCGAACGCGCTTATGATATAACCTTCGAAATCATCCCCCATGACTACGGATTGGAACGCTTTCTCGCAGATCCCGATTTCATTCAACAATGCCTCCTCACGAGCGAACCCTACTATGTACAAAAAGCAGGGGCACATACCCGAATCATCCCCTTGTCCTCCACAGGCTTTGATCCGTATCATGGAATCTATGTACACGCCGAGTTCTTGAAAAAAAATCCTGAAACGGTTCAAAAATTCATCGCCGCCAGTATCCACGGATGGCAGGACTTTATCCTCAACGACCCCAGCCCAGCCTTTAAACTCATTGCTTCGAGAAATCGACAAATGGATCAAGACTTTATGACCTTTTGCCGAAATGAATTAATCCAGCGTAACTTGGTTACAGGCCCCGATCAGTCAGGAAAAAGCATTGGGAAAATCGACCCTGATCGCATCAACATAATCGTTGATCAACTCAAAAAACTTAAGCTTCTCGACCACGGATACCACGCAAACAACGCTTATTCAGTCGACTATCTTCCAGCTCCATAATTCATTCCGATTGATGTGCCTGCAAATGGCGCTCGGACAATTCCACTAATTGTTCATAAGTGATAATCTGGTCTAGTTCCTGACGTAATTCGCGACATCCGGGAATAATCTTAGTGAATGATTTTAAACGACTACGCATCCAATTGAGGCGATTCCAACGGTCCGCATTCGCCGGACGTTCCATCAGCTTTCGACTATAACGCAACATAGTTTCCCAGCGTTCTTCTAATGATGGAGGTGGCAAAATGTCTCCAGTTTCCAAATACGTTTTAATTTCGCGAAAAATCCATGGATAGCCCAACGCTGCCCGGCCTACCATCAGACCACTGACATGCCCCCGTGTAATCATTCCTTCGAGATGTTGATGCAGCGGAATACCTTCAACCGCACCATTACCCACCACCGGAATACTGACAGCCGACGCTGCGGCCTCAATCACTTCCCAATCCGCATTTCCACGATACCCCTGCATTTTGGTTCGTCCATGAATCGCAATCGCGGCCATCCCCGCAGATTCAAGGCGCTGACAGGCCTCTCGAGCCACAACCGATTCATCATCCCACCCAATCCGAATTTTAGCGGTAACCGGAACAATTCCACGAAGTCCATCCGCAACCGTCCGCGCTACTTTTTCTAAGAGATTCAAATCCTTTAAAAGCGATGACCCCGCGCAGTTTTCAACAACCTTGGGAGCAGGACAACCAAAATTAATATCGATGAAATCCGGTTGCATGCGGTCGGCGATCAATTGCCCCGCTTGGGCCATTTTCACCGGGTCAGAACCAAAGATCTGAACGCCCATCGGCCTCTGTTCCAGCGAAAAATCAATGGTCTCCCAGGCCGAATCCCGACTACGTTCATCAAGAAACTTATTAGCCATGACAAACTCAGTAACCATGACATCCGCCCCCTGTTCCTTACAAAGCTCACGAAAGACCACATCCGTGAACCCAGCCATCGGAGCTAAATACAACGGAAAGGATCCGCGTTGAAACCAAGGAAGTTCTGACATCACCTCAGATTGAGTTATCCGGTTCAATGCCTTCAACCCTCAAATTTAATTTTCCCCAGCAATCGATTCCTGCACACTGAGAACCTTCCGCTGTGGATTTTCAACAAATACCGCCAATACCGCGACACAGGCATAACAACAAGCAGCGCCCCAAAATGCGATTTCGTAATTTCCCCAATAATCACTAATCGTCGAATATAATACAGGGCCTATCGCACTACCCCATACCATCATTGACATCGAAACCCCATTGATGGCACCCAAATGTTTGCGCCCGAAAAATCGGGCATAACTGACCGAAACCAAGATGGCAAACGTACCCCAGGCAACCCCCATCCCGATCACCGTCACCGTTTCACCAAATACAGAGGGCAATAGAAGAATGCCCAAATTGGTAAGGACGCCCGCTAACCCTGATAAAATAAGCACATACTTTAATTTGATGAATGAAATAAGATAAGAAAACAACAGATTAACGGGGATCGAGATGAAGGCCGATTTCAGAAAAAAGCTCAAAATCTGTTCACTCTCCATTCCTTGTGAACGACCAATATCAAGCACATGAAAGATATAAGCCGTTGCGGTCAGCGATTGTAGGGACAACCCAAACGTAATCACCCAAAAAGCATAAGATCCGAGCGCTTCCCAACGGCTAAAATCTCGCCGCCAAACCATATCAACGTTTTTGTACTCCCGTTTCACCTGATCAATTGAATAGCCATCCATGAGTAATCCACACTCCTCCGGATTATCACGAACCAGTAGCCAAGCTAAAAAGGCAGCAACAAACATTAAAATGCCCCCATTCAAGGCCCAAGCGCCTCGCCACCCCCATTGATCCAATTCCCAAGCTAAAAACAAGGGCGCCGATGAAAAAAGAAATCCAACAAAGATGCCACTCAAGCTAGTCACGAACCCTCTTTTTTCATTCCACCATTTCGCAAGTATCGTTCGCGCACCAATCGTCAATAACCCCTGCCCGAAAAAGCGAATAAAGACAAACCCCAAGGCTAAAGCACACAGCATCCCCCCCGTTTTATGGCCTGAAATACGTCCAAGAAACCGACCGAGCACATCAAACCCACTGATTCCCCAAACCGAAAGCCCAAAGCAAACCAGCACAATGACCGTAAACATCCGGGCTCCAAAACGATCCAACAGCATACCTCCGGTCGGGACAAGAAAACCGCTCAACCCTGTTCCCGCTAAATAAGCATAGGTGAGCTCTGTTCGTGTAATCCCGGCAGCTTCAATAAAAAGGTCCGTAAAGACACTCATGACCATGGTTTGCCCCGGAATCGAGGCAACGGTTAAGCAAGTCGATACAGCGAGAATCACCCACCCATAAAAGAAAGGCCAGCGTTGAGGAGAAAACGGGACATCTGCATGAAGCAACCGATGTTTCATTTTTGCACGCAATCCTCCAATCCCGGAAATAGCAAGAACACCTTAAAAAAAGTTCGCACACGCGTCTCTCGTTCCCCAATGTATTCAGATGAGAACTACATTGATTGCCTTGACCCTCACCCTCGCAGCACTCTCCTTTTCCGCCTGCGGGGATCAGACGACCGAGACCCCTTCATCAAATCCATCGGCTATTAATGCAACTGCACCCAAGTCCATTGACTTTCAAGCCGAACTGAAAAGCACCATTTCAGCACTTTCTGGAACCACATTAAAGAAGCTCGGCGATGTTGGAACGTTTCTCCATGATTCTTCCGCCACGATCCCGCTTCCTCAGGAGATCAGCGATCTCTCTACGACCCTTAAAGCAGCTGGCCAAAGTGATCTCATTGAAAAACTTTCCAATTCAATTCAAGAAAGTGCAGCCAACACGATTCAAGAAGTCCAAAAACCACTCGAAGGATTACTCGAAAAGACCCCAATGGGCGACACACTCAGCTTAATCACGGGTGCTGACGATGCCATCACCCGTCACCTCGAATCAGCTACCCGTCAGCAATTTGCCGCAACCGTGAAGCCGGCTCTCGTAAATGCACTGAATCAATCTGGAGCCAGCGATATTATCGAGACCATTAAAGAACAAGGAGCCCAAGCCTCAGGTGCGATCAGTGCACTCAAAGGAATGGGTATCAAAACGCCTAGTCTTGATCTCGATTTAGAGCAATATGTGAATGATCATGTGGTTGACCTTATCTTTTCTAAAATGGCCACTGAAGAGAAGAAATTGCGCGACGACCCCGGAGGACGCTTCGCAGAACTCTATCAAGCCGCCAAAGAAAAAATAGCTGGAAACTAAGGGTTCCACTGAACCAATGGGGGCACATCCTTCTCTTCTTATTCCTCGTCCAGCGTGTTCAAACGCTCTGCAATCGCCGCACCAACCCGCAATCCCGACCAGAGCCCGTAAAGATAACCAGCTCCACCTGGCGGCATTCGCAGATCCACAACTTCGCCACAAAAGAAAAGATTGGGCTGTTTCAGCGACTCCATATAATCCATTTTTAGATGATTTGCAGGAACCCCTCCCACGCTCAAGTGCTCTTCGCGATTAAGCCGATATCCACGAAACGGTATCCTTAATCGAATCAAGCGGCTTCCCAGTCGGGCAAGTCGCTTCGCATCCAGCTTGTTCCACGCTTCATCCAACGGAATCCCCACATCTGAAAGTAACGCCCGCCATAAGGATAACGGCAATTCAAAGATAGCGGCCATTCCAACCTCTCGGCTCCCAAAATCACTCTGAAATCGCATCCAATCCTTACTCGAAACACTGAATTGTCCTTCGGGAAGCAAGACCATTTCCAAAATGCCCGCGCACTTATGTTCCGAAATAACTTCAGCCCACTTGGCCGTCGCCCTCGAAATAGCACTTCCTCCGATGTAAGGATAGTTCCAGTCAATTCCACCTCCGATCCCTTTATATTCATCTTTCTCGAAAATTAATTTTATTTTCGACACATTGAAAGAGACCTTAGAAACCCCTTTCCACTGGTTGTCATCAATTCTCAGTTCGCGAAATCCGGGTAACGGTTCATTGAACGAAATCCCGTATTCACTCAGCCCTTTCAACACATTTGGCCGGCCTCCACCCACTGCAAAAACCAGATAGTCGGCCTCAATCGGATTGCCATCCTTGAACCACATGCAAAAACGTTGATCAGCGTTTACCCTCCATTCCGTCCCTTTTCGATTGGTATATACGGTAACAAGACTCTCATTGAGCTTCCTCTTCAAGACTTCGGCCAACTGGAGGACCGATATCCGTGCTGCCTCGACCCCAGCCTCTCTCAACAATATTTCAATCCACGCTTCCTCTTCAAGGCTCGGATATGACCAATATGCCCCAATTCCACTAGGTGGTAATCCATCAATAAGCTCAGCTAAAGCCCCCATCTGATGCCCGAATGGCCCTACTGAATGTCGGGATCTAGATTCTGGAAATAAGGTTTTCCCCTGTTCCCCTAAAACAATGCTTACCCGATCTCCAAGTAAATGATCGATCCAAAGTGCTGTAACTACACCAGAAAACCCACCTCCTAATATTAAAACCGTTTGCTTTTTCATATAAAAATCAGTAATTTCTAAAAAATAAACCTAGGGGCTTGACTTCATTGATAAAGTAAAGGCAATCTTCGCCGTTATGTAACACCAGCGGGCTATTCTTACATGGACAATACAAATCAACAAACTCCCAATCTCGACAACCCTAACATCGACTTCCGCACGGCATACTGCCGTGTTAATCAGTGTCCGCCAGCGAAGTTTGAAAAGCGACTCTTAGCTCAAACTTTCTTTATGCATGCTCGGATCATCGATCTCTTCAGTCGGTTGATTCACCCCAATGGTTTTCATGCTGAACGCGCACTCGTCTCACAAGCGGGTGATAAAATCGCATTGAATGACATTCAGCTCGATATTGATTTTTATCAGCACAAGAATGTTGTCGGTTCTCTTTTTCGAGACTCCTTTAAATGCCGTATCTCAGGAAAAAGGCTTCTTAAAATTGCTAAAACAACTTTTGAGGAAATCAAATGCCAAGCAGACAATCCGTCTTTCCACCAGAATCCCATAGCGAGCTCATCCAACGAACTCTATCCTTCCAACTAATCCACTCGGCAACTGAAAAGCACTGGACCTTTTTTTACCGATCAGCGCATTCCCTAACGCAGACTCTGGAGTAATCATCGTAATCTCCATTCCTTCAAATCGAATTGAATTTCCTCCCCCTT
>Ga0115559_1001900_pt1 | contig 13642 bp, 16 predicted proteins | sample COGITO_mtgs_1105_3_FD_87281 | JGI IMG/M metagenome (GOLD analysis project Ga0115559, IMG submission 87281) | Pelagic marine microbial communities from North Sea - COGITO_mtgs_110506 | ecosystem: Environmental > Aquatic > Marine > Epipelagic | place: Germany:Helgoland, sampling site Kabeltonne... | reverse complement strand
TTTGGTGAGAGTGACACAGCACATCCATTGGCAGGGATTCAATGTAATGGCACGCTAGATATACGAGATGCAGTGGGTACAGGAAGTAGCTCTATTCACGTACCAAGAGGCGGCTATATTACACTTTACGGAAACGGTAATGATAATCACTCAATTTGCTCTCGCAATAGTGCAGGCAATGCTGCCGATTCCCTAAGAATAAATTCATACGCCGCGGTTTTTATTAACCTAGATTCCAATAGTAATAACGCGTCTGGCGCTGACTTCAAGATTGGTCGTCACGGCTCCGGCAGTGGCGCTATGAGCCTATTGCTTTCGGTGAGTGGCGAAAACGGAGACCTGATCAGCGGGGGAAATATAACGGCATACGGGTCAGCGTCTGACATCCGACTAAAAGACAACGTACAGCGTATTGCCGACCCGATTGAAAAGGTTAAACAGCTAGACGGCGTTACCTTCACTTACAAGAAAGACGGCTCAGAATCTACGGGTCTAATAGCCCAACAGCTTTTGGGAGTCCTGCCCCAAGTCGTTTACGAGACAAAGGATCTCAATGATGACGAAACACACTATGCAGTGAGATATGGGCAGGTTGCAGGCTTGCTCGTAGAAGCAATTAAAGATCAGCAGAAAGAAATTGACGAACTTAAATCGTTAGTTAAACAACTTATTACAAATTAATTTGCAGCTTAAAAAAGGAGAAATAGAAATGGCAGTAGTATGGACAGTAATATCAACAGAAAGAGAGACCACTAATAATGGTATAACAATGGCTCATTGGACAGCATCAGATTCAGAAGATGTAGGCACTGACCCCGTAGTAACACACTATGGAAGCAGCTATGGGTCTTGCAGCCTTACACCCGATCACACCTCAAGTGACTTCATAGCCTATGAAAGTCTTACCGAAGCGGATGTAGTTGCATGGGTAAAAGCAATTCTTGGATCAGATATGGTAACTGAAACAGAGGCTGAAGTAGCGGCTCAAATTGCAGATTCAAAAGCACCTGCAGTAGCTCACGGAGTGCCTTGGTAAATGACTCTTCAAACTTCAGGTGCAATCTCCCTGTCTCAAGTTCAGAGTGAGTTCGGGGGAGCCAATCCTATTAGTATGTCAGAGTACTACAGAGGAGGTAGCTATGTGCCTACTACTGTAGGGAGTGCAGCAGGTTCATGGTCTGCCTACTATGGTAATACTACTACTTATTATTGGTTAGATATAGGTGGTGGTGGCACTTTTTCTATAAGATGGAATAGTTCCAGCGTGGGAGGCACTACTGGTGGTACCACATACACTACGGGGGGTTATGAATATGAAAGAGGTACTCTTTATACTACTGTTAGTGGAGGTAAAGGAAGTCCTACAGAGTACTATTATAGGGTTAGAAGAAGAACTGCAGCAACCTCTGTAACAGTAAATACAAGCATTCCTGCTAGCGGAACTATAAGTATGAATCAGTTCTATGGAGGTAGAAATAGCTAATGTATAGTATTTCTGAGATAACAACTAATCTACCAAGCGGTTTTAACAGTTTGTTTAATCAATCTCTTCCTATAATGGAAGCAGGAACAATTAATTGGGCTTATTTAGGCAATCCTTCCACGGAAGAAGAAAAAAGAAATAAAATTCAAAGTATATACCAAGAGCACATTGATGTACCGAATATGCGAGTATTATACTGGGAAAAAGACGGTCATCCTATACATTTAGCAGCAGGTATAATTAATCCTGATGATAGTGCTTATATATTGTGGGAATACGCTTTATATGGATCTGATATTGGAGGAAGTAAAAACTGGCTTCACGATGCTAATTATATTACTCAGACAAAAGACTATATAAATAATACTATGGGATTATCGGGCTATAAAATTAGCTGCCATCAAGGAAGCGGTTTATATAATTATCATATGAGTAAAGTGGGTGCGAGCGAAAACTATGAAATAACGCTAGAAAGTACCTCTACACCGGTTGATGCAAGTGATGTAACTATCGCTACTATTAAATATCATTATACATAAAAAAGGGGCGCAAGGCCCCTTTTCGTTTTACTGTACTATTTCACCCTCTGCAGGAGGTGCTTCGTCCATTTGCCGATTCGCAATTTCTTCTTTGAGAAGAGTAGTAAAGCCTTGTCGTGCCACTTCAATTTGATCTGCTCGTGCAGAGTTTGCAGTAGCTTGTTGCTGAAGATCCTGCAACTGACTTACCATGTACTTGGCTTTGTCAGAAAGATCTTCAATTATGTGGTTTTCGCCATCTACAACGAGAGTTGGCTTGTCTTGTACTTCAGTTGTCATAATAAGGTTCCTTATTTAAAAATGTCTTGCCAGTTACCAGTAGTACTGGCTCGGGCGTATTCCGTGGAACGATTTTCGAAAAAATTCGTGTGTTCCACTGCGTTTACCATATAGTCTAGCCAAGGAAGAGGGTTGCTTTCTGAATTGAAAATCTTCTTCATACCTAGACCCATGAGTCTTTTATCTGCAATATATCGAATATATGCTTTAACTTCAGCCGCTGATAGATCTTCTACTTCAGTAGCCCCAAAAGCAACATCAATAAATGCATCTTCTAGTTCTACTACTCTTTCAGCAGCACAATAGATTTCATACTTTAATTCATCATTCCATATTTCAGGGTTTTCTTGAATATAAGTTCTGAAAAGTTTTGACATTCCTTCAACATGTAAGCTCTCATCTCGAATTGACCAGGTAACAATCTGGCCCATATTCTTCATAAGATTGTGGCGAGGAAAGTTCAATAGAATAGCAAAACTACTAAACAACTGTACTCCTTCCGTAAATCCACTATATACTGCTACAGTTTTAGCAATATCTTTCTTACTGTCCATGTTAAAGTTAGTCAAATATTCATGCTTATCGGCCATTTCTTGAACGTCCATAAACATTTGATATTCTTCTTCAGGAAACCCAAGAGTCTCTAGAAGAGTAGAATATGCGTCCTGATGAACGGCTTCCATTGCTGCAAATGCAGACAACATCATTCGTACTTCAGGAGCTTTAAACGTAGGCAGATAATGCTTCGCATATCCACAGCAAACGTCTACATCACTCTGCGTGAAAAAACGAAAGATATGTCCAAGCAAACGCTTACTACTATCATCCAAAGAACGATAATCTTTAAGGTCGTCTGCCATTGGAACTTCTTCAGGCATCCAATGAAGATGCTGCTGCGTTTTGTACGCTTCATACGCCCAGTTATACTGAAACGGTTTGTAATAATTTCTTTCATCTGTAACCATAAACTACCCCTCACAAGCTAGACACGAATCTTCGTCGTCAAATATAAAATCTCTTAATTTCTCGTCAGATACTACTTCTGCACGTTTGTATGCTTCACTTCTAGCGTAATACAAAGTTTTCATACCACGACGCCAAGCAAGCATATGAACATTGTGTAGTTCCTGTTTACTTACATCTGCTGGGAAGAATAAGTTTACAGATTGTGACTGGCAAATATGCTGCTGTCGATCTGCCGCAAACTCTACAACCCAACGCTGGTCGAGTTCAACGGCTGTTTTGAATACATCTTTCGTCCAAGTATCGAGAAAATCAAGATGCTGAACGCTGCCTCCGTGTGTCATAATATCTTTCCACACTTCGTCGTTATTCATTCCTATCTCATCAAGAACATGCTCCAAGTATTCGTTTTTCAGAAGACTTGTTCCAGACTTTGTTTTCTGGGTAAAAGCATTTGCACGATATGGTTCAATGCTTGGACTAGTGTTACCGCAGATAATACTACTGCTAGCATTAGGGGCAATAGCAAGAAGGTGGGCATTACGAATTCCATGACCGACTCCATCAGGACACTCTCCTTTCTCAGCAGCTAACTGCTGACTGGCTTCAAGTGCGGAAGACTTTATATGGGAGAAAGCTCTCATATTAAAACTCTTCGCCATCGCACTTTCAAAAGCAATGTTATGCCGTTGAAGATAGGCGTGAAAACCCATTGCTCCAAGACCAATTGAACGCTCTCTCATCGCACTATACTTTGCTTTCTCAAGAGAAGAAGGCGCGTGCTGAATAAAGAACTCTATTACATTATCTAGCATACGAACTAAGTCAGGAATGAACTCGGGAATATTCTTCCAGCTTTCATACTCTTCCAAATTCACACTAGAAAGACAACATACTGCCGTTCTCTCTTCATTTGTGGGCAGAGTAATCTCTGAACATAGGTTAGAATGATGAACACGCAGACCTAAGTTTCTTTGATACTCTGGAAGATCGTTGTTTACTGCGTCTTCAAACATAATGTAAGGTTCGCCGGTTTCCACACGGTTCTGAATCAGTTTTACCCACAGAGCTTTCGCGGCTACAGTTTTAGTCACTTTATTACTATGAGGGTCAATCAATGCCCAACTGTCATCAAATCCTGGCTCTTGTGTCGCTTGCGCGATAAGCTTCATAAAGCTATCAGGAATGACCACAGCATGATGAAGATTGGTAGACTTTCTATTGATATCGCCGCCAGTAGGCTTGCGTACATCGAGAAACTCCTCAATCTCGGGATGAGAAATGTGTAAATAAGCTGCATATGAACCTCTCCTAGTTACTCCTTGTGAGAAAGCCAGCATCTCCGCGTCAACCACTTTCATAAAAGGGATAACGCCGGTGCTTTCGCTTCCGTTACTTGTGCGTGAACCTACAGAGCGAATGCTGCTCCAGCTTCCGCCCACGCCACCACCTACGGAAGACAAGAATGCGTTCTCCGTATAGTGTCCTGTTAGTCCTTCTCTACTATCTTCAACATAGTTGAGAAAACAAGAAATAGGTAGTCCACGAGTAGTCCCTCCATTCGAAAGAATTGGAGTAGAAAACATAAACCACAGATTGCTTGCGTAATCATACAAACGCTGTGCATGACCTTCATCATCTGCGAAGGCTTTCGCCGCACGTGCGAAAGCGTCCTGAGGCGATGATTCACCTTCTATTAAATATCTATCTTCTAGCGTCTGGATACCAAACGTGGAAAGAAGACGATCTCTTCCATAATCAATTAACATTTATATATTCCTTTACTCGTTCGTCTATTTCTAGTAGACTATGCCCAGGATGTTCTATAGCTTCAGCACAATAGCTGACCAAATCCATCATCCTATAATTTTTAAGTATTAGTTCCTTGCTCGCATTAAGAGCTTGAATATATTTATATCTACTAGGTATAGGTATAGCGTCGTAGATATCAAACGCTGTACCGTATTCTTTGATAAGTTCCGTAGCCCTTTTAGGGCCAATACCCGCAACTCCATCAATATTATCTCCCTTATCGCCTGTTAGAACTTTAAAAGAGATGTAATCTTCTTGAGGAAAATCGAAAAATTCCTCCCAATTAAACACCGTAGTTTCTTTACGAGTTACTGTAGAGAATCTAGATACATTTTCATTTACGAGTAAGTCCCAGTCACGGTCACTTGAAATCATCCATATATCTTCGATACCCATCTCTTCTCTTTTTGATACTATATAGGCTACCAAGTCATCCGCTTCTACATTAGCGTATCTCAGCAAAAGAAACTGTTCTTCTAACCCTTCTAGAGTTCTTTCATACTCCTCGAAGAATAACTTAATATCCTCTTTCTCTTGTTCTGTTTGATCTTTGTATTTTTCTGCTCTATTCGCTTTGTATTGAGGATCAATAAATTTTCTATAAGCACTAGACCCTTGGTCTCCCGCTATAATAATTTTACTACAATCATATGATTGAGCCAAACTCTTTACAGTATTAATATAGTCCTGTTTAAAATCTAACTTACCTTGGTGTTTCCAACGAAATGCTAAGTTCATACCGTCAACAATAAGAGCGTTCTTATTAGGTTCCATTATTCGTTCTTTAAAACTGGCCACGAGTCCACTCCATCTTTTCATTTTCTAGCCATTCTTCGGCTAGACATACATAGCAATCTAGCCAGGAGATGTGCATGTATTTTGTATTTTCAGGTTTTATGTTTGTTACCACAAATACCTTTGAACGAGAATACTTAAAAAACAACAAAGGTTGCTGTAGTTTAAGCTCTGCTTGTTTTACTATCTTCTCCCACCAAATCAAAAGGTAATTAGTTTTATTTGTAAATACCTTATCACTTAGGGGTGACTTTTCATAATTCTTTACTTCTATACAAAACGCATTATTAGCGTCTGGTATATATAAATCGCCTTTCAAGTAAGCGAGAGCCCCCGAACTGGGGACTCTCTCAAACTGTAGGCCAGAGGCATCACGAAGCATATCTCTTACAAGATACTCTCCTCGTTGTCCTTTCGCTCTCGAATCTACCATTATGCTACCAACCTACTTATACTTGAGCTTTTAATTACTTCTACTTTCTCTAGTAATGGATGAGACCACCCATGATTTACTAAATAAGTATTAAGCTCTTCCTCTAATAGAACTTCTACCAGCTTTTCTTTTCCTACCTCATCCAGTACTGTCATAACTTCGTCTAGAAATAGAACATTAATACGACTAGAGGATAAACTGCTCATCAACTTGCGAATAGCAAGAAGAGTAGCGGTGTTTACTCTTGCCAATTCTCCACTCGAAAGTGCTAGAATATCTACTACGTTTCCATTATCTGTGATTTCTACATTGAGTTTATCGTTATTCACGGCAAAGTTCAATGTAAAACGACCGTCTGAAAGTTCTGCGAGGTATTCGCTCGTTAATTCTTCCAGTTCTTTAACAAGATTTTCGATCTTGTATGCAATGAGTCCGTTTGTACTAAAAGCTTTTTTCAATATTTCAAGATTACCTTTCTTAATTCCTAGAACATTATATCGAGATACTACTTCTTCGAGTTGTTTTTCGAACTCAGCCGTTTGTTCAGTTATAACCTCAATCTTAGCGTTATATGCTGAACGAGCTTCGTTCTCTCTCTGCATCACATCTATTTCATTTTTCTGTGTTGCAATAGTATTCCGGATATTAGTAATACGAACTTTGAGAACTTCTTCGTCAACTAATACAGTAGGAAGTGTACTATCAACCGAGCGATATAACTCTTCCCACTCTTTCTGTTTTCTAGTCTTTATTGCGAAGTTTTCATTGTTCTCTTGAATCTCTTTAATTTTCTTCTGGATATTTGTGTGCTTGTCTTGTTCGATTTTAACTTTCTCTTCTTCTTCAGAGATATGTTTTTTCTTAAAATCTTCTGTAACGGGTTGTTCACAGGTAGGACATACATTTTCCAAGTTCTCCATCTTTTTGATGATTTTCTGTCCTGAACCGATAGACCCCGCTATAGCGCCTAGCTGTGACTGCAACTCATCGTATGAAATATGCTCGGAAGCTTCAATTGCTTGAATTTCCTGTATATTAATTTCTTTCAACATACTTTTATATTGATTATTTTGAGAAATTTGACGATTTGTTGATGAAATATTTTTAATTTCAGCCATAAGAGAACTCAATGCTTCCTCATCCTCATCCGAGATTTTCGGAAGATTTACAAGTTCTCGTGGGGTAGTATCCGTCAGTTTATTATTTTCCAACCATTTCTCAACAGTGGAAATACGACCTTCAAGCTGGGCATATTCTTGTTCAACCCCTCGTGAAGCTTCTTTAAAAACTTCAAAGAGATTTACATACTTTTCTAGACCAAGCAAGTCTATCAGGAACTTTTTACGGTTCGCATCGGTAGCAGTAAGAAAATTCAAACTAGCGTTAGGATGTTGATATACTACTTGTGTAAAAGTTTTAAAGTCTACGCCAAGCACTTCTTGAATAGTTTTATAAGTATTGGTAGCCGTATGACTACCAATATCTTCACCATTCTTAATGAACTTTACTTTTAAGTTAGACTTTCTTTGAAGGTCGATCTCATACTCATCAGCTTCTTTACTGAACGTAAGGCTAATAGAGTATCCATTCTGCAACTCTCTATTTGGAATATCAGCTTTCTTAATACCTTTCGAGTTTTTGTTAAATAGAACTTCTTCCAAAATGAGAGGAATAGAAGATTTTCCAGCGCCATTGTAACCCAAGATTTGAGTAAGTCTGGTGGAAGCTAAATCGAGTTCATTGCCTTCTCCATAAGAGAAACAATTACTCCATTTCAATATTTTTAGCGTAATCATTATATAGTCCTAATATTTCGGGTATTTTATCTTCAGCTATTTCTAGCACGTAAGTTAAGTATTCTACTAACTCTTCTCCAACGGAGAACTCTTTATCCAAAACAAGTGTCGCTTCAGAACTTCGTTTTACAACTTTCTTATCGAGAAGGTCACTAGAGCCTACTTTTGCTAGGTCTCCGAGGTCTCCTTCTAGTTCGTAAATAACATGATCATATAGCCCCGTGATCATTTCAGCAGGGTCACTGACTGTTTTACGAATAAGTTGTGGAAGCTCCATTTTCTCCCAGTACCAATCCCAGTCTTCAAGTATAACTAGAACTCCCGTTTCTACTTTCGATCTATGAAAGCTAGTAGTCATCGGACTTCCTGGGTATACTATATTTTTCTGGCAATTAGAGTGGGAATGCAAGTCTCCCGCAAATACTTTTGGAAACCTTGCAAATCTTTCTAAGTCTACTTCCGGCTGAACATGAGGGGGTATTTCACCCCTCACATGAGTAAAGACCGGAAAGTTCTTATTCAGCATCTCAATAGAATTCTTCTTGTGTAAATCACAGTAAGGAAGAATACTAAAACCTCTTTCATCTTCGTATGCTTCGTCAATAATAGTAACCTTATCGTTTAAGGAATGGGTTACTTCTTTTAATGCCGTAAAGAATGTCTTATTCTTTCTAGTCGCCTCATGATTACCGTCATAAATGAGAGTTTCAATCTGACAACCTTTTACAAAGGTAAAATACAGTTCTAGTTCTTCAATAGTTGGAACTCTATCAAAGATGTCGCCGCCAATAATATGCAAGTCTGCATCATCTTCCAACAAATAAATCTGGTGAAAGAAGCTGTCATAGCGAGCACGTGCCCAATTGACGGGTACGTTCTTCTGACCTAATTTTATGTGCCAATCGGCGGAGAATAGTATTTTCATTAGCTAATGTCAAACTCGTCTTCAATTGAGGAATCAACTTCATCCTTTCCAGAACCGCCAGTAGCGATTCGTTCCAGCAACTCTTTTTGAGCATCTGGAGTTGGTCTAGGAAGCAACTCATCGATAGAAGTAGCACCAGCTACAGCAGCTCTCTCGTCATCATTTAAAGGACGAATACCTTTCTGACATTTGAGAGTTTGAAGAGTATATTCAACATTATATACGTTTGGTCCAGTCTTGGTACGCTTAAAGTGAATGTCCCAACCTACATCTAAGTCGGTAGGGTCGCCCAAGTCTTCAGCAGCAACTAGAATCTGATCCATTAATTTTTTCTTTAGATTAAATACTTTGGTTTTACCGTCTGAGGGATCAATACACTGCACAGAGTATGACCAGCCGCATTTCAGGTCAGGATAGAATTCTCTAACCCAATCTTTTTCTACGTTTACAAATGCTTCTTTCTGTCGATCGAAAGATAAACACTCCATAGGAATGTTCTTATCGTTCTCGCCCTTAACCCAGTAGATATACCGAGGAAGAAGGTCTCCAAAAATACGAACGCAGTTGTCGCCGTTCTTGTAAGTGAATTGTTCTAGCGATGACTTTTTAGCCCCGCCAGCAGAGGATGTAAATTTAATACCCATAGTTTTTTCCTTTAATGTGTGACTTCTTCCCAGCAGAAGAATATTTCATCTTCTATTCTAGATAGTAGCCTGTTGTTGTCAATAATTTCAGTAGGAATCGGTGCTAAGAACAGATTCAGACTGCGTTTGGTTGTGGCTTCATATTCAGCATAGCTGCGAAAGCTGGCCAGTGCCACATACTGGGCCAACTCATTATCACCGAACTTGCTTCGGTTTGATATTATTTTTTCTGGGTGCAGTATAAAACTATCACCTGACCAGTCTTGTTGTGACAAGCGATAGATAGAGTCGTACCTATTTCTAGGTAGAGTAGGATATGTTAAATAGGCAAGCAGCGTAACTATTGAAGAAGAATCTCCACTCGTTGCCGCATATATTTTTGCCCAGTTAAAAAGAATCACTGCTATGTTCTCGAAGTCAAGTGTATATTATACGGGGAAATAGCTCCCGTGTCAAGAAATTTTTTTCACATGTCCTTAAAGAAAACATTATACCCTTGCTGAAGGTAATGACCTAACCGAAGTTTGGCTTGCTTCTCAGCCGTCTTTCCTTTAAGATTAATATCTACTACTACAGGTTCTATCTTTCCTGGATATTCTCTGATAACTCTGCCTACAAGCTGGGTTAATAGAGGTGTGTTGCTTACTGGAGTGGCAAGTATTAAACAACTTAAAGGATTAACACTAATGCCTTCCGAGAAAATACTTTGAGTCCCTAGGAGTATATCTACTTTTCCACTTTGAACTCTTTCTATTTTCTTTTCCCTCTCTGCTAGAGGAACTTCCCCAGTAATCAACTCACAATGTTCGCCTAATGTTTCTTTCACTCTTTTTAGAAAGTAAACTCGGTCAGACAATAAGAGAACTTTATGTCCCTGCTTTCTGTACGCCGCAGCGAGAAAACAAATTAACTTTCCGTACTCTTCTTGCCGAACCAAATCATTAATACGGTTTGCCCAAGGTATCTTAGCCCCATCCATAAATCTTATCTTTGTTTGGATAACCTCTATAGTTGGTTCCATATAGTTTTCTTTGGGTGGAGTGAACTTAGTATGCCCAAAATAATCAGGCATAATAACATGTTTTCCATCCTTTCTTTGAACCGTACCAGACAACCCTATTTTATATCTAGCATAACTAGCATCTACTAGCTTACTGAAAGTGTTAGCGGGTATATGATGACACTCATCAATAATAATGGTTCCGAATTCTTTTTCTATTTTTCCACGCAACTTGTAAAGCGTTTGTATATTGCCAACGACTATAGGAGGAGAAATGTCATACTTCCCAGACCCTATAATCCCTGGCTCTATACCAAATACCTTCCTTATCTCCTTCTCCCATTGGGTTCGTAGAGACACTGTATGCGTAACTACTAGAGTTTTTTGCCCAAGCTTTGCAGCAACGGCTAATGCAGTAAAAGTCTTACCCCAAGATACAAAAGCATTGATAATAGCATTATCTTCTATAGCGTCGTATACATCCTGCTGACTTTCCCGAAGGTCAAATCCGAACTTTGGAAAATCTACGGGCAGTAGTACTCGCTTATCTTTTATTTCATACCCTTCAGGAATTAAGTCGAAGCGTCCAACAGGTATAGATACTAACCCATTTCGTATCTTCCTAACATTTTTAATCATGGTAGGAGCTACGTCTGATCTATATGAATCTATTTTATAGGTCAAAGCTTTATCCAAGGCATTAAAAGCCTGGGGATCAATGTCCATATAAATTCTGTTGGATACTACCGCTTTCACTTTTTAGTCCACATCTCTTCTTCTAGTTTTCTTTTTTGGTACTCTTCTTTTCTTTTATGAACTACGAAGTTTTCTACCCAAGCTAATCTATCAGTCAAAGTGTCTAATCTACTTAGGGTTTGGTCCAACTTTCGTGTTAGCTCATCAATAACTACATCTTGTTTCATATGATACCTTTTGTATATTTCTCAGTAAGGTAACTTCTTACAAAATCACTTCTTACAATATCAGATATGCCAAACTCAATAAAATCAAACTCGTACATACCTTTAATTATCTTAATAAAATCTTTCAATCCACTATTTTTAAGGTCAGACTGGAAGAAATCACCGCAGAAAATAATTCTACAATTCTTACCTACCCTAGTGATAATGCTGTCTAACTCATGGAAAGTCATGTTTTGACATTCATCCACAATGATCACACTATCATTAAAAGTTGTTCCTCTTATGTAAGAAGTAGTTAAAAAATTGATAACTCCTTTTTGCTTTAGCTGTCCATAGGGATTATCTCCACGACTAAACAGCTCTTGCATAATACTTACATAAGGAGCCTCATAGACTTTAGATTTTTCATCTTCTGTTCCAGGAAGAAATCCCATTTCCCTTGTGGGGACGGCACTTCTAACTAGAACTATTCTACTGTACTCTTCTTTTTGTAGGTCATCTAATGCTAGATATAGTGAGATAAAGGTTTTACCCGTTCCTGCACATCCATGTAACATTAGGTGCTTGTAAGAATCAAAGACTGCAACTTGAGACTTTGTTAAAGGCTCTATCTCTTTTAAATAAAAGTTCAGCGCTGATAGAGCATCTCTTTTTTGATTCCTTCTTCCCATTAAATTTTCCTCCTGCTATCTTCTAGTCTATCCTCTGACAAACTATATAATAGCCACGGGCGAGAGTTTAAGTGTAAAACTTGAGCCCAGTCCATAGCTAATGGGGGTTCTTTTACTATAAAAGCAAAGTTTACTCCCTTCAGCCAAATTCTTGAATGAGTATTTTGTAAGTCTTTTCTTACAATTTTTATTGATTTTATTTTCTGAAACTTTGTCCTTTCGTATGAAAATATAACTCCGTTATTATCTATCAACACTGTAGTCTTATTTTTTACAATGTCTAGAAACTCTTCGTATACGCCAGTCAGTCTTCTCTTTTTATGTGGTGTTTGTAGTCTTCGTTTTCCAAGAGTATCTCCAGGCTGATTTCTATCATCTACTACTAAGTCATTAACAAGCAGCAAGCCATCTCGAAGATAGAAATTCTCTGTGCCTAGAGAATACACAGGAAACTTTATAGACCGAAGTATCTGTTTATAGGTTAACGATATTACCATACTTTTTACTGAATTTACCCATTGAGTAATCCTCGCCAATCTCAAAGTCACAACCTACAGGAGCGCCGGAGATATAAATACCTCTGTCTCTTTGTATTTCGGTTTGTAATATCGAACAATATTCTTCTACTTCATCGTTCGGAACTTCTGCAAGCACGGAATCGTGAACCAGTGCGAAAATTTTACTCTTCATCTTTTTCTGGTTTAGTATTCCGTGAGCTTCTATAGCCCCGATTAAGTTTATGTCGGAAGCAGCAGATTGAACTAGGAAGTTAAGTCCAGATCTAATGGCATGTCCTTGAACTCCTTTGTTATCAGACTTAACGTCTGGCAATCTTCTCTTTCTACCGAAATGAGAATAGATACTTCCATTCTTTCTGATAAGCTCTTTCTGAGCCTCAATCCACTCCTCTAGCTTCCAGAAAGCACCAAAGTATTCTTTGATGATTTGTCTAGCCTGGACAACTGAAAGCTTGCCTCCATCTTTAGTAACCTGCTCACTGATTTTATTTGCACCGGCTCCGTACATAATACCAAAGGTTACTGCTTTTGCTGCTTGACGGTAGGTTGTATACTTCTCTGCCACATCTTCGACTTCACAGTCTAGTTTAAATACTTTGTGTGCGATCGTAGAGTGAAAGTTTCCTCCAGAACGAAACACGTCCTGAAGCTCCAAGTCATCTGCCAATACGGCAGCGACATATACTTCGGCAGTTGTTAAATCCATTGCAACAATCTGATGGCCTTCGGGAGCACGAATACACCCTTTCACAATCGGATTGTCTCTCGGAAGTTGCTGCATATTCAGTTTACCACTAGAAGATAGTCTTCCAGAGGTAGTTCCATGAATATTGAAGTTGGTCCGTAAGTGACCGTCCCTAT
>Ga0115559_1001893_pt1 | contig 13660 bp, 12 predicted proteins | sample COGITO_mtgs_1105_3_FD_87281 | JGI IMG/M metagenome (GOLD analysis project Ga0115559, IMG submission 87281) | Pelagic marine microbial communities from North Sea - COGITO_mtgs_110506 | ecosystem: Environmental > Aquatic > Marine > Epipelagic | place: Germany:Helgoland, sampling site Kabeltonne... | reverse complement strand
TATTAAAACCATTTTTTGTTGGTAAATTTTGTTCGACTATATTGACGGAAAAGTCATTTTCTATACTATCAAAGTATCCATCAGGAGCTTTGTGTCCTGAATTTTTTGGCAATTTTGATAGCCAATCTTTGTTTATATGTCTTGAGTTATTCTCCATCTGTTATAAGACTTAAATCTTTCACGAAAGTTTAATCTGTTCTTGTTTTAATATAATGTTCTATTTTTTTTACTGCATGAAAATAGGAAGCTTTTAGTCCACCTACAGAGGTTTCTAAAATAGTAGAAATTTCGTCATACTTCATATTATCGAAATATTTCATGTTAAAAACCAGTTGTTGTTTTTCAGGTAAAGTAGCAATAGCTTTTTGTAAAATAAGTTGAATTTCATCGCCAGTAAACCATTCGTCAGAGCTTAAGCTAGTTGCAAGTTCTTGCTTGATTTCAGAAATATCAACATTACGATCTCTAGCTTTCTTGTTTAGAAAGGTGATGGATTCATTGGTAGCTATTCTGTACATCCAAGAATAAAGCTTGCTATCTTGCTTAAAATTGTCAATTCCACGAAAAACTTTAATGAAGGTATTTTGTAATACATCATCAGTATCATCATGCGAAACAACAATTTTACGGATGTGCCAATACAAACGTTCTTTGTATTCTTTTATTAATACTCGGAAAGCCTGCTCTTTGGTTTGAACATCTTGTAATTGTTCAACTAAAGTTACATCATCTATCAATCAACTTAGTTTTTATCTTAGACCTAGTAAAGATAGAAAGGTTTAATAAAAGTGCTATTTATCTTTTAACGCGAGATCTTGAATAACCAAATAAGCGATTCTGAACAATGGTTTCTGAAACTCCTTCTGGCAACATTTCTTGCCATCCTTCTTCTCCTTCAGAAATCATTTTCAATACTGTTCTTGAGAATATGTGTAAAATTTCAGGGTCAAAATTTTCAATATCAACCAGTTTACCATTGTTTTTAAAGAACTTGTACAATTCCTTCATTCTAGGATGTACCTTTAGGTTCTCACTGGTGATGTATTCATTTGTTTTCTCATCCTTATAAGGATACATGTATACTTTTAAATCTCTGTAGAAGAGTTTTCCAAAGGCTTCTAGAATACCACCACTTAAATGACGGTAGTATTTTTCATCAAAAATTTGAATAAGGTTATATATTCCCATGGCTAATCCCATTCTAGCTTTTGTAAATTCACTGAAGTATTCAACAAGCTTAAAGTATTCCTTGAAATTAGTAATCATTACATTTTGCCCAGAGGAACAAAGCAATTCTGCTCTATCTAAGAAATCACGTTCATTAATTTCACCTTCAGCTCTTAGGTTACTCAAAGTAATTTCAAAAATAATTTGAGAATTTTCAGGATCTACTTTCTTTTCACTAAAGAATAGTTCTTTTGATTTCTCAAACATATCCATATTAACTTTGGTGACGGGTCTGAAGCTACCCCTTAAAGCCAAAATGTTTTTTTTGTAAAGTACTTGAGCTGGTAACAGGTTGTTTCCATCTGGTCCAAACATCACAGCGTTAGTCATTTCATTTTTGACTAGCTGTAAACTCATCAAACGATTGTCTACATACATAAATCTAGGCCCAGAGAAATTAATCATGTCAATTTCTAGTTGATCTTTGTCTAGATTGTCATAGAATGATTTCAACAATTCTTTTGGGCTGTCATTTAAATAAAAAGCACCATAAATCAAGTTAACTCCTAAAATACCTAATGTTTCTTGTTGTAATCTAGCATCAGTTTCTTTAAAACGAAGATGTAAAACAATCTCATTAAAATCTTCTAAAGGGTCTAGTTGAAAACGAACTCCTACCCAACCATGACCTTTGAATTTTTTTGAAAAATCAATAGTTGCTACTGTATTAGCATAACTAAAAAATAATTTATCGGGATGTTTTCTTCTGCTTAAGCGATCTTCAATTAAGTCAACTTCATGACGAAGCATTCTTTTTAGGCGAGGCTCTGTTACGTAACGACCATCTTCTTCAATACCATAAATAGCATCAGAGAAATCTTTGTCATAAGCACTCATTGCTTTTGCAATGGTTCCAGAAGCTCCTCCAGCTCTAAAAAAATTTCGTGCAGTTTCCTGGCCAGCACCAATCTCTGCGAAGGTTCCGTAAATATCGGAGTTTAAATTAATTTTAAGTGCTTTGGTCTTTGTAGCAGGAACACTACTTATTTTCTGATCTCCTTTTAAAGAAATAGCCATTTAACTAGGTTTAACTTGAATAACAAATGTACTAAATTTAGAAGCCAACCGTCAAATTTTATATTATTTTTGTGATACATGGAAATTACTTTTTTAGGTACTGGAACTTCACAAGGAATTCCAATGATTGCCAATAACGATCCTGTTTGTTTGTCTTCTGATTCTAGAGATAAACGTTTGCGATCATCTGTAATGATTTCTTGGGATGATGTCAATTATATTATTGATTGTGGACCCGATTTTCGTCAACAGATGTTGCGTGAAAACGTGAAATCTATTCATGGAGTTTTATTTACACATGAGCATGCAGATCATACGGCAGGAATAGATGATTTACGTCCTTATACTTATAAAATGGGTGAAGTGCCAGTTTATGCACAAAAACGCGTATTGGAGAACCTTAAAATGCGTTTTGGATATATTTTTGAAACAGAAAATAGGTATGCTGGAGCACCAAAGCTTCAAGAGAATTTAATTACCGAAGTTGCTTTTGATTTAGATGGAGTAGAGGTGATTCCCATTCAGATAATGCATGGACAATTACCCATTACAGCATATCGTTTTGGGAATGTTGCTTATGTTACAGATTTGAAAACAATCTCAGATTCTGAAAAAGAAAAATTACAAAACTTAGATGTGTTAATTGTTAATGCCCTTCGAATTGAAGAGCATCCTACACATTTAAACCTTGAAGAAGCGCTTGCTTTTGTTCAAGAGATACAGCCTAAACAAGCTTATTTTTCACACATTAGTCATAAGTTAGGTTTTCATGCTAAGGTTGAAAAAATGTTGCCAGAGAATGTTTTCTTATCTTATGATGGGTTGAAAATAGAAGTCTAATTTACCAATCGGCAGCTTCAGAAAAACTATTGTCGGTATAAAACTGGACAGGGAGTTTGGAATTAGCAATTAAGGTTAAAATTTTAGCGCTTTTTGCTTTAGTTTCAGAACCTTTAAATGAGCGTGAATAATAAACAAATCCTTTTTTTCTCCAAGTTTTCTTTAATTCTTTCTTTAATTTATTTTCATTTGCTATTTTTCCATTTACAAAGATTTTTGCATCAGCATCAATATATACTTTAAGAACAACATTTTTATTGTATTGCTGTTTTTTTGAAGATTGAGCGTTCGAAAATACAACGAATGAGAAAAGAAATATGGTAAAAAATAGTTGTTTCATGGTAAGATAAATTAACCTATGATTAAAACTCAAAAGTAGTTAAATTATTATAGTCTTTCTTCAATCCACTTTTTAAAACTAAAAAAATTCTGCGGAGCAACACCATGTCCTACTGGGTACTCCGAATATACATTTTGCAATCCTAAAGAATCTAAATAAGGTGAAGCTTTTCTTGCCCAATCTACAGGAATAACTTGGTCTACAAATCCATGTGAAATATAATAATCTGTAGAAAATTTGTTTTCTATTGTTTCAGGAAGCAATTCCTTATTCAAATATCCACTCAAAGCAATGATATGTTGTACTTTATCAGGGAAATTAAAACTAAGAGCGTAACCCAGAATAGCCCCTTGACTAAATCCTAATAAGAATGTGTTATTTGAGTCAGTATTATATTCTTCCTTTACTTCATCAATTAATTCAGAAATCTTTAGTAGAGATTCTCTAGCTTGATTTAAATCTGAAAATTTATTGTTTTCTGAATCGAGATTAATTGCATGCCAAGCATAACCACTATAACCCATTTCATAAGGAGCTCTTGCACTTACGATCAACAATTGATCTGGTAACTCTTCAGCAAATGAGAATAAATCCAATTCATTACTTCCGTAACCATGTAATAAGATAAGTAGCGGTGGGTTTTTAAATGCTACTTTAGGTTGTCTAACTACGTAGTGTAATTTATCCATTGTTATATTATGCTAAAACTAATTGTTTGTTAGCAAAGATTCCATATACTTTCCCTTTTAGTTCTTTCTCTAAAAAAGCTGAGTTTTTAGAAGTGGAAAAAATATGCTCATTAGAAAAGACATAGATGCCTTCAGGGTTAAAGAGTGTTAGGTTGGCTTTAGATTCTTTAGCAATAGTAGTTGTTTCTTGGCCAAAAATAGCTCTTGGATTATTGGTAAGTGCTTTTACAGTTGTTTCTAAATCAAGAACAGTATTAACTGCTCCAAACAAACTCTCTAAACCAATTGTTCCATCTTTAGCTAAGCTGAACTCTAATTTTTTATTTTCAATATCAATAGGATTGTGATCGGATGTAATGATGTCAATAACACCTTCATTTAAACCTTTGATAAGTGCTTTTGTGTCTTGTCTTGTGCGTAGAGGAGGAGTGACTCTTACATTGCTGTCAAACCCTTCTAATTCATTATCTGTTAAAAGTAAATGATGAGCTGTGACACTGCAACTTACCTGTAGTCCTTTCTTTTTGGCTTCTTTTATAAGTTGCACAGATTTTGCTGTTGATATTGTTGGGATGTGTAATTTCCCTCCGGTATATTCTAGTAAAAATAAATCTCTAGAAATTTGAACATGCTCTGCTAATGCAGGAGCACCTTTTAATCCAAGTCTAGTGCTGCTAATACCTTCATTCACGATTCCTTCTCCAGTAATTGAGTTATTTTTAGGAAAACTTATGACTAATCCATCAAGATTTTGCGCGTATAACAAAGCGATCTTCATAAGGTTATCGTTTGAGATGGGGCTATTATAATCTCCAAAGGCAATGGCTCCTGATTGCTGCATATCGTATAGTTCAGCTAATTCAGTACCTTTACTTCCTTGTGTTAAAGCGCCAATTGGGTATAGCTCAACAGCAGAGTTATTTGCTTTGTTAATTAAAAACTCAACATCAGATTTAGAATCTATTATTGGATTTGTATTTGGGTTAACTGCTATGGAAGTGAATCCACTTTTGGCAGCAACATCAAGACCTTTAAGAATAGTTTCCCTTTCTTCATATCCTGGTTCGCCAAAAGATACACTAGTGTCAAACCATCCACATGAAACATGTAGGTTTGGTAATTCAACAATATTGTAATTGGATTCTTGCTTTATTGAATTGGCAATTTGAGTAATCTCTCCTTTAACGATTAAAATGTCTTTTGTCTGTTGGTGATGTGGGCTTGAAGCATCTATAATCGTAGCCGACTTTAAAAGCGTGGTCATGTTCTGAAGAATTTTAAGATTAAAATTTCCAGAAGCAAAGATACAATTGCAATTGTCAAAAACAACTTCCAAAGCCATTGAACTTTATTTTTTTGATTAATTTCTGAAAAAAGACCTTCTACAGAATCATAAATTTCGAAGTTTTTATTTGATTTTTCAAGAGCTTGCAGATCGTAAAAGGAAAGGATGCTCTCTTTGCTAGAGATATTATAAGCAACAGTTTCTATTGTGTCTTTTTTCAACGTGATTTCATAGAATCCAGCTGTTTTAGGCTGTGAATTGGTTGTTAGCTTTACCTTGTTAGTATAAGATTGTTGTATAGGAATAAAAGAATCCTCTTCATTAGAAATTGTTAAGATTTCATCTTTGCCAATTTTTTTATCAATTTCAATACTATTATTCTCCTGTAAAGTGTAATAAGGTCTAGTTATTTTTAAGCTCTGTTGTCCAATATTGTATAATGTTGGGACAATTAATGGCGAATTGCTAAAATTAGTAGAAGTAATGTCTATGGGTGATGAAAACCAATATACTTTCGAAAAAGGGTTTGCTATCTCTTGTAAAAAAGCTGATTTATTTTCGTAAGAGATTACTTTATCTCCTCTAAATGTTGTCTGATAGCTCTTTGTAACCGATGGATATTGAAAATTATCAACCCGTTTAGAGAAAACGTCGGTAAAAAGTTGATGCTGGTAGTTGATGTCAGTAATCTTTAGAGAATCTTTTCGAATTCCAGTAATTGAGCCTTTGTTGATTTTGCTAAAAAATAAATTATAAGATGCGATTTCTATTTTCTGATTAGGGATAATTAATAAATGACCTCCGTTTTTTGCAAATTGCAGCAATGTGTTTTGTAATACGTTGGGAATGGTTTCAAGTTCATTTAAAATAATTAGTTGTTTCTCAGGAATAGAATTGTAGTTCACATTTTGTAGCGTTGAATTTTCAAAATTAAAATCTTCGTTCGTGAAAATTCGAGGGAAAGATTTCGAGATTTTTCCAATACTCAAAACCTTCGTTTTTTTACGAGAGTTAATGCTGAAATAAAATATATTGTCAAATAGAAAAATATCGTTGAAAGTTATTTCAATTTTTCCTAAAAATTTTGTAGTTTTAGGAATTGAAAACTCAATGTTTTTAGTTTTATTTTTTTCGATAGAGAATGAGCGTTTATTAATGAGTTGAGAATTATTGTATAGCGCGATAGGAACATTATTTTTTTCTTCTCCTTGATTTTGAATGCTGACAGAAATTAAAATTTCTTGAGCTGTATTGCTTGAAATATAAATACTATCTATAGAGATGTTATTCTTTTGATTGGAATTTGATTTTACCAATGAAAATGTATTATTTACATTTGTAAACTTTTCAATATTATTTTTATTATAATTTTGAAAATCAGATATTAATATGTTTTTATATGAAGTATTTGTTTTAACTTTATTTTTGGTTTCAACTTCAATTATCTTTTGTGCTAAATCACTTCTTGTTGAAGTGAATTCTATCTTTTTCAAGTAATTATCTAGTTCATCTTTACTAATATCTGAATGAAAGGAATCATTTGTGATTAAAGAAAAATCATCTGAAGCTGAAGCATGTTCGATTATTTTTTGTGTTACTATTTTTAATTCATTCCCATTATTTCCGTTAGTATTTAGGCTTAAAGAATTGTCTAAATAAATAATATTATGGTTTTTATTGCCTGCTTTTTTGTCACTAAAGTATGGTTGAGAAAAAGTAAAAAGTATCGCTAAAAAAGTTAGTAATCTACTTGTTAAAATCAACCACTTTTTTAACTTAGAACTCTTGCGAGTTTCGAGACTAATTTTCTTTAAAAAAGCAACATTTGTAAATGCAATTTTTTGAAATTTTTGCAAATGAAAAAGATGTACTATTATCGGAATAACGAGTACAAATAGAAAATAAAAAACTTCTGGATGTTTAAATTGCATGTACTATAATACAATTAATATTTTGCTGGTTTACCTTTTGTAGAGCTATTTTTAATAAACTCTCTTAGGTCGTCATTTGATTTCTTTAAATCTTCATTTCTTAAGTACATCATGTGGCCACTTCTATACCCTTTAAAAAAAAAGCGATCTTTCATTCTACCGCTAGGATCTGTTTGCCACATCGTATATTTTGCATTGAAATAAGTAGTAGCACCATCATAATAACCAGATTGAACTAAGATTTTTAAATATGGATTTTGTGCCATAGCTTGGCGTAAACCTTCTCTGACATTGTCATTTCTATTGTCCCAAGGACCTACTGGGCCGAAGACATTGTATTTTACATCAGTTTTAAAGTTCAAATGCTCTCTTATATAATAGTTAATAGCTGGGGTAAATGAATGAAGCCATGAAGTTAATTCTGAATTGTAATCAGGCCTTGTTCCTGCTAGATTCTTGTCAAGCCCCTTGTATCTGGAATCTAACCTACCTACTGTAAATCCTTCTCTATCTCTCAATAACTCTTTCCAAAAAAAGCTTGCGGGCACATCTAAATTATGTTGAAGTATTGTCTTCTTCTTAATTCCAGAAAAATACGACATCTTTTCTGCTGTTTTATTGCGTTCTTGATCTGAAATAAAACCTCCTTTAGCTAAAGCTGGTATTAACTCATTAATTGCATATTCTTCTGAAAGAGGTAAAACTTCTAGTAAATCCTTACTCTGTAATTCACTAGGTAACATTTTGTGATACCAAGCGGCTGCTGTATAGTATGGAAGGTTAATTGCAGATGATACTGCGCCACCCACTCTTAAGACTTTATAGTCAGCAGGAGATACCATGATTACTCCATTTAAATACATCCACTGTTTGTTTTGTAATTCAGCAGCTAAACCCATAACTCTTGTACCTCCGTAACTCTCACCTATAATATATTTTGGAGATTGCCAACGATTGTTTCGAGTAATAAATGTGTTTAACCAGCCAGCTAAATACTTCACATCAGCATTGATTCCAAAGAATTTTGAGCGATCTAGTTTTTTCCCTTCTTTTACAACGGGTCTTGAGTACCCAGTATTAACAGGATTTATATAAACGATATCAGCTACATCTAAAATAGAATTTGGATTATCTTTAACTCCATAAGGTTGTATAGGGTATCCTTCATCATCTATATTTAAAACCTTTGGACCAGTATAAGCTATGTGCATCCAAACAGAAGCCGATCCTGGACCACCGTTAAAAGACATGATTATAGGTCTTTTACTACTTTCTTTTACATTGGTCCTTTTATAATAGGTGTAATATAAAGAAGCGATAATTTCTCCATCGTCATCCCAAACTGGCTGCATACCAGTAGTGGCTTGATATGAAACTTTTTTACCATTAATAATTACTTCACTGTTAGTAACAATAGTAGTATCAAGAGGAATTCTTTTGTCTTGTGCTTTTATAGCAATAAAACAAAAAAGTGCTAAATAAAGTAAAGCTTTCTTCATTAGAAAAGTGTTTAAGGACGTCTAATTTAGGAGAAAAAAATGACTTATTTACTAGAGAAATGTTAATTAAAATTTTTCAAAAACACCTAGCCCAAAAAGAGCAAAATCATATTTTACAGGATCACTTGAGTCAAACGCTCTTAACGTCTGATCTAACTCTTTAACAGCCTTCCAGTCATTTTGCTTTCGAGAAAGTAATTTTAATTTTCTGGCTACATTTCCAGAATGAACATCCAAAGGACAAGATAGGAGAGATGGTGAATGTGTTTTCCAAATTCCAAAATCCACTCCAGTAGTATCATTGCGAACCATCCATCGTAAAAACATATTAATTCTTTTTGCAGCTGAGTTTTTTAGAGGATTTGAAATATGTTTCTGAGTTCTCTGTTGATGTGGTAATTCAAAAAAGAGCTTTTTAAAATTTGAAATAGCTTCTTGGTAATTAGTTTCTTTATGACTAGGTAGCATGTTGATCTCTAGTCCTTTATGATTTTTATAGATATTGTTCAGCGATTGAATAAAATACTGAAAATCAATACTATTAAATGTTCTATGAACGAAACTATTAATTTGAGAAAGCTCTTTTTTAGAATGATTCATCACAAAATCAAATGGAGCGTTGTCCATAATTTCCACCATTCTTTGAGCGTTTTTAATGATCATTTTTCTGTTACCCCAAGCAATTGTTGCTGTTAGGAAACCTGAAATTTCAATATCTTCTTTTTTAGAAAACTGATGAGGAATTTGAATCGGATCTGATTCAATAAAAGGATGGGAGTTATATTGAATTACTTTTTCATTTAAGAATTCCTTTAAATCGTTATTGTTTAAGTGCATGACTAGCGAGTAGAAAAATTGAAACTAAAATCCCATTATACACTGAATGCAAAGTAACAGACCAAAGAAATCCTAAACGGACTCTAATGAACCCAAAGACAAGACCAATAAAGATTTGAGGAGCAACTAAGATTGGAGAAAAAAGAAGAACATTTGTGTTAATTTCGTAATTAAAAAGATGAATATACCCGAAAATGATTGCTATACTATAAAATGCAATTTTAAAAATTCTAGGTTTCTTAAAAAGTACTAAAGGAGCTCTAAAAATAGTTTCCTCAATAAGAGGAGCCATTATAGATGCAAAAAATAAAATTTTAAGCCCGCTAATATTCTTAAACATGTCATCAAAAACATGTTGAGTTTTATAAATTAAACCAGAAAATTCAAGCATTCCTATTATTATTGAAATAAAAAACGAAGCAAATATTGAGAATATTAAAAGTATTACAAACACACTTAATCGGTGCAAAAAAGTAGTATTAGAATCTTTTTCTAGTATAGGATTCTGTATGTACTTAAATAAATCTGTAAGTGTTTTTATCATATAATAATCCCATCTTTCATAGTCAATGTCCTATCAGCCATGCCAGCTAGCTCTTCATTATGGGTAACTATGATAAAAGTTTGATTAAACTTATCTCTTAGTTCGAAAAATAATTTATGAAGACTTTCTGCCGAAGCTGAATCTAAATTACCGCTAGGTTCATCAGCTAAAATTATAGAAGGATTATTTATGAGAGCTCTTGCAACTGCTACTCGCTGTTGTTCTCCACCTGAGAGTTCACTGGGTTTATGGTGAATACGATCTTCAAGTCCTAAAAATATAAGAATTTCTTTTGCACTCTTTTCAGTTTCTGCTTTATCCTTTTTTCCTATAAAAGCAGGGATACAAACATTTTCTAAAGCTGTAAACTCAGGTAACAGTTGATGAAATTGAAAGATATACCCGATATGCTCATTACGAAAAGAAGAAATCTGTTTATCGCTTAAATTTTTAAGAGAAATATCATTGATTGTTAACTGAAAGTCTTGCTCTTTTAACGGCTTGTCTAAAGTTCCTAAAATTTGAAGTAATGTTGTTTTTCCAGCACCAGAAGGACCAACAATAGCTACAATTTCACCTTGCTCTATTTGAAGATCAACTCCCTTTAAAACTTCAACATCTCCGTAATACTTATGAATATTCTTTGCAATAACCATTTTGAGTCTTATATGGTAACGAAAGTATTAAAAAGCTGGTAAATCTGTGTCTTTTAAAGGATGTTTTTTACTTTATTGTAATCAATAAAATAGACCAATCTTAAAGAGAAAATATGCTGTTTAGGTTCGTTTAAAAGATTATCTAGGTTGGTAAAGAAATCTTGACCCGTATTTTCGTTGACACTAAAAATACTATTTCTGTAAAAAGCGATTAGCTGACTTCCAGGAGCAAACTGCCAGAAATAATTCAAATCTACATTCCAACTATTAAAATTAATGTCATGATTATCATTATATGTCAGATTAGGGTCAAGATATCCGTTAGAATTCAAATTATAAAATTGTGACTCATAGCGGACATCAGACCAATTATGTCTAAATGACAAACTTAAAGAAGATTTAATGCTAAAATTATATTTAGCTGAAATGGTGTTATTGAAGGTTTTTCGATCTCTTTGACCAAATACAATATCATTTCCTAGTTCATTAACATATCCTTGATCGTTGTAGTTTTGATTAAATCGAATGCCATAAACAACTGAAAATTGATTGCTAAATCTATATCTTGGTGAAAACCTGAATCCATGACTACTTCTTATGTCATTAGGAAAAAGAGTTCTCCATGCCCCCATATCAAAAGCAAACTTTTTTCTAAAATCTGTAGAAATAAAACCATCAATATTAATTCTATTAGGTTTGATAAAGAATATTCCTGATGTACTCCCTTGTCTAGGTTCAAAAAAATCATATTGGCGACCAATTTGTGCATTCACACCACCACCATAACTGAAACGTTTCTTTGTGTTAAAAAAAGCATTCATTCTAAAATTATTACCAGTATAAGTTCCTGGACTATGTAGATAGTTAATATTCCAAGAAGTATTGATTCTGAAATTGTTTAGATTTCCTTTTGGTTGCAAAATTCTATAGGAAGCACGACCATAGATACCTTGTCTGTTGTTTCTAAAATTGACTCCCATGTCGTTAATATCATAGTGTTTGTCATTAAAGTTGTATCCAATTTCTCCTGTCCAGTTTCCAGCAGCTTTGGCAATACTTGTATCAAAACTATGACCTTTTATATTAGATCCGTCTTCAAAAACATTACTTTGGGTGTAAGAACCATCAATAAAATATTTACTATTTTTTGTTCTAACATGCCATAGTAGAGCAGTTACATTTCCATCTCTAAAACTCCCATCTCTTGTCACATTTGTATTGATAAGACTGATGGAAGAGTTTTTGTTAAAAGTTTGGTCAAGTACCATGATGTTGTAATTGGCAAAAGGTTCAGTCATTTTTTTACGTGTTTCAGCTGTAACTGTATTTTTAATTGTGGCTTCAGTTTTTTCTGTAATTGCATTAAAAATACCAATACCTAATCCTTTTTTTGTTCTTCCAGAAATTTTAATTGCATTTAACATCTTAACAGCTTCTGGATTATCTATTACTTCTTCGTTGGTGTCAAGATTATCTTCTATATCAGAAAAACCTGTAGGAGTATTTCCAATTCTTCTAGAGAAGAACAAACCTCCTTTTCCAAATAACTCTGTCCCTTCGATAAAAAATTGTCTTTGCTCATTAAAAACTTGTTCAAACGGACCAAGGTTTAAACTCACATCATCAAATCCTACTTGCCCAAAATCAGGAATTAAAGTTGCATCTAATGTAAAGTTCTCTGTAACTCCATATTGTATGTCCATTCCTATACTACCATTGGTTTCAGAATTTCCATCAAAGCTATCTATTGTTCCAGATGTATATGGAAAAAAAGCTAATCTAGTAGGAGGTTTAATATCTCTAAAATTCTCTATCAATCCATCATACTGTGTCCAGATTCCTTTTGTGTTATCAATCCAATTCCAAGTGTACTCAGTATTTTCGTTTCTTGCATTTCTTCGAAAATTAAACCCCCACGATTGTACTTTCTCATTTGAAAATCGTAATGCTCGGTAAGGAATTCTCATTTCAACAACCCAACCTGTAGCAGTAATTTTGACTCTACTTTCCCAAACGGCATTCCAATTAAAATCTCTATCTCCTTCAGATATTCTAGCTTCAGCTTGAGAACCAGTGCTCATCACCACAAATTGAAAGGGATTTTGACCATCATCATTGGGGTTAATCATTACAGCGAAAAAATCAGATTGCCCAAAATTATCTCTATTGGTAAATTCCATCGGAATTTTAGAAGGGTTTGGGTCTAACATATTTGCACTAATGTATATAGCATCATTATCATAAACAACCTTTACTTCTGTCTTATGAGTTTCTGGAGCTTTGCTACCGTTGTCTGGACGTAATACAATAAAATCTTTGGCTATTTCAACATTTTTCCAAGCTTCGTCATTTAAAACCCCATCAATTTTAGGGGCTTTGGTAATCCTAGTGGTTTTAATTATTTTCCTGTTATCGTTTATGTTTTCTTGTGCCGATATGAAATTGATTGATAATAAAAACAGGGCAAAAAATAAGACTTTGGGCATGGGTTGGTTGATGTAATTTTAGTCAGCACTAAAGTATTTATCATTCCGATACGTAAATCATAAATTCATGTTAATTGCGTTAACAGCAATGTTAACATTTAAAGTCTATATTGAATTTGTATTGTACAGAGAATAAGTGTTAAAAAAAATATTTAAAAAATATTTTTCACTTTGTTGTAATCAATAAAGTAAACTAATCTTAAAGAGAAAATATGTTGTTTAGGTTCATTAAAAAGATTGTCTAAATTAGAAAAGAAGCCCTGACCAGTGTTTTCATTTACACTAAAAATACTATTTCTGTAAAAAGCG
>Ga0115559_1001882_pt1 | contig 13733 bp, 17 predicted proteins | sample COGITO_mtgs_1105_3_FD_87281 | JGI IMG/M metagenome (GOLD analysis project Ga0115559, IMG submission 87281) | Pelagic marine microbial communities from North Sea - COGITO_mtgs_110506 | ecosystem: Environmental > Aquatic > Marine > Epipelagic | place: Germany:Helgoland, sampling site Kabeltonne... | reverse complement strand
TCGCTGGAAGTAATTAAGTCCTGAAATTCATCACCCACCAGTAAGAGCAGATTTTCATGCTGGCGTTGATCCTTGGGTTTATCGAGACGCCGGAGGGCTTGGATGTAAAAGAGTATCTTAAGGTAGGTCTGGATGTAACGCCGTTCAGTGGCGAGAGATTGGGGCATCCCAAGTGTAATGACCGCACCTTTGTTGATTTCAGCCAAGGAGAACGTATTGGGCTGATCGCTACAGAAGACCTCGGCGACATCGGGATTGAGAAAGAAGCCGAGATAGGTTTTGATCGTTCCCTCGACGGCTTCACGTTGTTCAAACGCTTGAGCTTCAGTAAAGGTTGATTTAAAGAAACGGGCCAACTCCTGTTGCTTCTCGGATGCCGTCTTTTTGCTGAAGGGTTTGATGTAACGTGAGGCAAGCTCTCTTGAGGTGAGTAGTTGATAAGCCCTCGTAAGGGTGACAGGAAGCCCGTGGGCGTCAATCAGCTCAAAGGCATTGGCGAGGGCAAACTGTGCCATTGGACGAAAGAAAGCGTGGGGCTGGCCGCTGGTCATGCTGTCGGCAATATCCACAATGATTTTGGCATGAGTCATCCACGGAATGCTTCGGTCACTGAGCAAGTTGTAGCGATGAGGGGCTTTCCATTTGGTGGAAGCATCCGATGGTCGCACTCGAACTTCGATTACATCCTTCTTTCGATGGTGATGTTCAAAGAGTTCATTGATGTATGCGGGTTCATCGCCCTTAACCCCTAAGACCAAACCACCCCAATCCGGATCGTTCTGGGTTAGCTGAAAGAGAATATTGTGAAAGCCGCTGGTGGTCTTTCCGCAGCCAGTATCTCCGGTGATCAAGATGTGACGGCAGATTTCCTCTCTTGTCCAAGTGAGGAAACAATATCGAAGTAAAATTTTCCGTGTTTTGCGGAGCAAAACACAATACCCGCCTACGGCGGCAAAGAGAAAGAGAGGGATGTTAAAAGGAAAGGGCAATCGAAGGGCGAAGTATGCCCCAGAAAGCAGCCCTGTAATGGCAATAAACAGCCGCATCAGAAAAACACCGGAACAACGAAAGCAAATACGAATTTATTGAAAATGAACCCCGCAACAAACAAGGTGACATAGAGGAGATAATCGGGAGGGCGGGAATGCTTGGCGTTTTCGGAAGTGAGGAGACGCTTGAGTGTGAGTTCGTGGGTTTCCAATCGTTCGGAGATGAGCTTGAGATCCTCGTAGCTGGGGATCGACTGAGCGACCGCTTGATTGATAAAGGTGGCGAGCTGTTGATGATTGGCCTTGAGCGGGGACGCCTTGTCCAAGGTTTGAGCTATGTCGTGAGGGACTTCTTTCCAGAGTAAAGTCATCAAACCAATGGCTTCGAGTATTTGCAGATACTCGTCATCTTCCGGCACATTTTGAAATTGAGCACACAGGAGCAAAAAGCGTTCACGTTGCTTATCGGGTAGTAATTCCGAAACCCGCTTTAACGTCTCGGTGGCACTCATTAGTGAAGGGGTAGAAGGATATCTTTGGCGGTATCGAAACCCTCAAAAAGATGTCGCTGGTAGGCGCGCGCCCGCACGATATTACGGGTCTTTTTGAAATAGGGGATTTCAACCTCCCCATCGATAATCTGTTGAAGGGTGGTCGTGCGGTTACGCAGTTCGGCCTGCAATTCCTGAATTCGTGAGTTCATAACCATGATACGAGGGGAAAGGACTTCCTTGAATTGGGCGACGGCAGGCTCTTGATTCCAGTATTCAAACTTACTCCCAGGTTCACGGAATTCGTTCAAGACGATGAGGTAATCAACACGATCTTGAAGGTGGTGACCCCACTTGAGAACGGATTGAACGGCACCAGCTTCGTTTGTGGTTACGCCGACGGAGGTGAAACGAATACCCAGATCGCTCGCATCCTCATAGACTTCATTGAACCAATGATAGGTTGCCATACCCGCTCCTGAACCCAAATCGGCAATGATAATCTCACTTTGCTGCTCATCACATATATCAAAGAAACGATCCAACGCCCCCTCGGAGTGAACATCATATTTCTCCGCCTCAGGATAGAAGTTTTGCAGGCCGGACTTATTGGTGTTCTCCACATCGAAATCGAGCAAGAGGGGAGAAAGCCCCAGTGACCGATACCAAGAAATCAGAGAGAGAACCAACTCGGTTTTGGCGACTCCGCCTTTGCCTCCCTGAGTGAAAATAATGCGTCTTGAATGATTCATCTTTAAAAGCGAATTAGAGCTTAACCCTAGAATGCATCCGTAGATGCCAGATTATCCGAATGAATTGGGAAAACTTAACGTTTTATGTCGATGGCCTCGCTGTCATCATACTGGAATCGCCTTTTGGAGGGCATTGGCCGTAGCTTCGCCCCTTTGTTGATGTTACGCACTTGGCAGAACTTTCTGACCGCTTCGTCACTGATCCTGAGTTGATGATGCTCCCAAAGCCATGACGCGATTTTCTGATAAGGCCATGAGAGGGAACGCATGGCGGTAATGTCCGTTCGCCACTTTTCAAGGCGACTGACATTGGGCCGGATATGTGGTTCGTAGGATTGTTCCATACTCCTACATGCTTAAAAGGGAGGTGAAGTATCCTTCGAAATAGTTGGAAAAACGTTGGGCTCGCGGTTGAGTAACAGTTGGTAAAAGATTGGGAGTGATTGGAAAGCGGTTGGTTTATGGTTGGGGAACCGTTGTTTCACGAGCGGTGAGAAGCGGGAGAATTCGGGCAAATGGTTGGGGAACAGTTGGAAAACCCTTGGTAAGCCCTTCTTTTTCCTAAGCGCGTTAGCGCTTAGGGTATTGTGTCTCGGATTTTTAAGATACCATAATATCCATTTCAGGAAAGTCGTCGCTAATGAGATGAAATGAAGGTCAGTGCTTCTTCCAGATAAGCCTGCGGAATGCCCTCAAATTCACCGCTGGCTTTGGCAATTTGGTGGTAAGTTATCGAGGAAAATATTTGAGGATAAGCTTCTTTGAAGAAATTGACCCGAAGAATTTCAAATATTGTGCCCGCTCCGAAATCACCCCTTTTCCGCTGGATTGACGCAGCCCGAAGATCATAGTTGGAGCAGGGTCGAAGATTGGACTGACGGTTCTTTTCGATAAATGCCCGCAAGCTTGCTTCGATTTGTCCGTTCATCGAGTGAGCTAATTTTGCGGCACAGCGAAGTTCCTCCTGCTCCATCAGCTTTTTAAGTTTAAAGACAATTTCACTGATACGCTCCCTTCGTTGCTTTTCCTGCTGTTTGGCTTGGTTTTGGGCTTTTAATTTCCTTTTGGTCAGTCGTTGTTCAGGCGTTTGGTAGCCCGAAGGAGGGGTGTAATCCTCGGTGATACTTTTAAACAGATATCCGGCAGGGTTCGAGATACTATGGGGCAACTCGGACAGAAGATATTCCAGAATGTCGATTTTTTGGTTCAGATAATCCAGTGAGTATTGGCTGATGATCCGATTAGCTGATTGCTCGCTGATACCTGTATCGCGCATTTTTTTGTATATTGTGGGGGGATGGTAGGTAAGCATCTTTTGCGCTTTCAAGAAAATGGTGAAAAGGATGGAAGCCAACAAAAGGGCTGGCTTCCACCTATTAATTACGTCCATTTAGGATTGCATACACGGAGGAACCCAACTGGCTATTCGTTGAGCTGTTTCCTGATCGACGTGAGACGATTTACTCTCATGAGTGAACGCAGCCCCGATTGCTTCGGCGAATACACTTTTCTTATCTTTCGAATGACGCTGAACAAATGCAGGACTAATTACGGTTTCGGCAATTTCCTCCATATGTTTTTTTGTAATCCGTGCAAAGAACTCAGCATTGGGTGTCCAATAACTGGCGACATCAACCGATATGAGTTGAGCGACGCGTTCTAATGTTGGCTCACATTCGAAATTATCATTCAATTGTGGTTTCAACATTTGAGCAGCCGCGTAAGCCTGTAACCCGATTTTATCGGCTTCTGATAGGGCGTGAAAGGCTTCAAAGCTTGCGGTCACGTCCTTGATGTCAAAACAGGCAAGTGGAAGCTTATCTGTCAATTTCTGGGCTGCTTGTCGTCCAACATATTTTCCCATGTCACCATTTTTTGATATACAAGCTGCACCTTCTGCTTTTTGTGCAAAAAGATCAAATGGGCTTTTCGTATACCCGCTGAGTATTGTTTTACGAATGGTATGAAATGCGAGCAGATCACGCGCAATGATCGGGTTTTTGAGAAATTCGCCTTGTAGAATTTCCAAGCGGACAGCAGCAAGGTCATTTCGTAGAGCCTTGCTTAACTGCGGAGGCATTGCCGCTTTTGCTTCGGCAGATTTTCTTTTTGCCGCAGTCAATTCCTGATCGTCTTGGGGGCGAATGTAACCAACTTTCAGATTAATGTTTCCATCATATCCGATAGATAGAAAACCACCGGAAATCGCCTGATCTTCTGGTTTATAAGCGGTTGCTTTTTGGGTCAGCTCATCAAGCCTTTCATCTATGGTTTCACATTCGACGATGCTTGCTTCATCTTCATTTAAGGCAGCCTCTTCGATTTCTTTGTAGCGCTGCTCAAGTTGCTCTTTCTCGGCTTGCTCTTTAGCAGGTAAAGGAATTTCGTGAAGATGAATTTTTCTCATTTTGTTTCCTGCTCCATAATCTTGTTCAAGAGCAATTTCGATCCATGCCCAACCATCGGCTTTCAGTCGTTCGGCTTCGGCTTCAAGTTTCGTGATGGCAAGATTAGTTAGAAGTTCCGCATCTATAAAGTAGACTTCTTCGTCAAACAGGTCGGTGCGTATTTCTCCACCTGCTTTTTCGTAAGCATCTCTTCCCACGAATAAGGCTAATTTATTACTGCCCGCGATTTCATCTTCGGTAAGTGCAGCTTTAACACTTCGGGGGTTGAGGCTATTCCAGTGCGTCTTTAGGGCATGAAAGGCTGCTTCCTGCCTTTGCTGGTCATCGCTGATCGTAAAAGCGCAAGCCGTTTCCACATCAATTTCATCGGCCTTGAGTGCATCCAATAAGAGAGGTGAGAGGCGGCCCAATTTCAGACGTTGTTCAACTAATTTATTGGTTGCGCCATGTCTTTTCGCGATTTCAGAAATGGTTAATCCTTCATCCTGTAGCTTTGCCCATGCGAGGAATTGATCCGCGGGGTGCATTGCCAGACGATGGATGTTCTCCGACAAGCTTGCACTGGTGTGTGCGGATTCAATCAGGTTACAAGGGACTTTGTCGGTAGGCTTCATTTGCTTACGCTTAACGAGGATCTCAAGAGCGGTTCTTCGGCGTTCGCCACCTGTTACCGCGAAGTTACCATCTTTCATTTCACGAACCATCAGATTTTGCAAAAGCCCTTCTGCGTGGATATTATCCGCTAAAGCTTCAATGCCTTCATCCGTTCGCGTTTGCCGAACGTTGTCAGGGTCTTTGACCAACTTATCGAATGATACCATGACGATATTGAATAGAGTTTCAGTTGTCTTAGTTTGTTTTGGGTTACTCATGTTTATCTCCTTTGAGTAAAATGGATGCGTGATTGCACCATTGAGACCAGCCGTGAGGCTGGCCTCTGTGCTGCAATCTTTGTTCAATCAATGAAACGGAAAATAAATGCGGCTTCTTCATGCTGTGCGGCAAAGTCGCGCAATGTGTGATAGAGTGGGGTAAAGCGCTCTGCATTGACTTCCCATGCAAAGGCATTTTGCACCATTAGGTTGATCCCAATGCTTGCACTGTCTGCCCCCATAACACCCTCGAAGTAGTTATCCTCCCAACTCATGGATAGAGATTTTTCAGCATTATAGGCCATGTAAAAGCCCCCATTTGACAAGGAATAGTAATCCCAGAACCCGCCATGATAGTCTTTGCTGGCCTTGTCCATATACGTGTAAATGAGCCGTTCATATTGTAAAAAGCGTGGGCCGATTACATTGGGTAGAAAGTCCAGACGTTCATTATCTGGGCATTTAGTTTTCGTTATCTTTTCCATTTTCTTTTCTCCTTTGGAAATGGGTTTCGCATGAAACCTTGCCACACGGCGAGTGGGAGGTGAGCAAGTGTCCAATCAACGAATCCGTGCTTGCACGGGCTTGGGCGGAAGAATTTAAAAAATAGGAGCTACGCACCGCATTTTTTAAATTGTTTCGGCTTCGGATTTGACAGGCGCGAGGGGGAACCCCCTAAAGCATCGAAAAAAGCGCGGTCGTCTTCGACCGCTTCCATCGCTTCTTTTCATTAAGGATCGTTACCCGTCTGGGCCGAAACCCATTTATGGGGTTCGGTGAGGTTGGTATCCAGCAGGCAACGCCTTCTGGATGGTTAGCGAATAGAGCCTGACCGATTTCTGAAATCGGGAATGCCAATTGACATGCCAGCATTAAATATGGCATACTAGGCCATATAAATAGGAGATATTAGAAATGGCCCAAATTGAAGCATATCGGAAAGTCACCGTTCATGTCCCGGCGCATTTGCTGGAAGAAGCGCAGGAATTTACAGGGGATGGCATTACCCAGACGATAACGGCTGGTCTTGAAAAACTGGCTTCCAGTAAGGCCTATGGCAAATTGCGTGGACTTCGGGGAAGCTGTAAGACTGTTGAAATCGATCTTGAAGCTTCTCGTAAGGATCGGGAAATTTAATGATCGGTGTGGATACGAGTAGCCTTGTCGCCTACCTTCAAGGGGAGGAAGCCAAGGATGTGGATTTGATCGCACAGGCGTTGGAAGATGAAACCCTCATTTTGCCGCCCTTTGTTATCGCTGAACTATTCAGTGCACGAGGCATCAGTGATGGGATCAAGGAAACCATATCCGAACTTCCCCGACTGCCGATTAAAGAGGGCTTTTGGGAGCGGGTTGGAAAAGGGCGTTTAATGTTACTGAATAAAGGCTTCAAGGCACGAACCCTTGATACGATGATCGCAACCTATTGCCTCGATCACGGGATACCACTAATCGCCCGTGACAGTGATTATCGGCACTTCAAGAAACACCTAAAACTGAAATTAATGGGCTAAGGATAGCTCGTGGAGTGTTATGTTGTAAATTCCTGCATTCTTGACAAATTACCAATATTTGGTGTATTCTGGTATTTATATTAAGAAAGGAAATCGAAATTATGGCTCGAAATACCAGTGTTGAGATTGGTGATGAACTGGGACAGTTTATTGACTATCAAATTAAATCCGGTCGCTATGCTTCAGCCAGCGAAATGGTTCGTGCGGGATTACGTTATTTGCAAAACGAAGAAACGAAAATGGCTGTGCTCAGGGCGGCAGTGATGGAAGGTCTCGAAAGCGGATCAGCCCAGCCATTTGACTTTGATGGTTTTATCGAAGGGCGGCAGAGTAAGCGCAGATGATTCCTTATGCATTACGGCCCAAGGCAAAAAGTGACTTGGTAGATATCGCGGATTACACATTCGATGAATGGGGAGCAGAGCAGGAAGAGCTTTATTTGCGGATGCTTCAAAAGGCATTTCAGTCTTTATCAGATAACCCAAATTCAGGTCGTGCTATTGACGAGATTGTGCCAGGCCTTCGGAGGCTTTTAGCTGGTCGTCATATCATCCTCTATTTTGTAGGGGAAAGGCACGTCGATATTGTGCGTGTCCTCCATCATAGCATGGATGTGGTTCATCATCTGGATTGATGGGATACTGAGACGGAATTGGGTTTTTCAGTTAAGGTTGTGAATGTTTTTCCTTCAAAAAACTGAAGGGCAGTTCGTAGGAATTTCGGATAATTAGCGCGGAAAAGATGCATGTTTATTATGAATGATAACATGCAGTCAGATCAAAGGCGGCGAACAGTATATGAAGCGTCACCTCAGTGCGAACGACTATTATTCGGAGCATGAGAATGTTACGGGTTATTGGAATGGTAAGGCTGCTGAATTATTGGGGATCGAAGGTGAGTCGGTGACCAGCGAGGCTTTTGAAGCCCTGCGCACTAACCGGCATCCATTAACCGGAGAAAAGCTCAGACCCCGCGCAGGGACGGTAGCTTTCCATGACATTGTCGTTTCTTCCCCCAAAAGCATTAGTATTGCGGCAATGGTCGGTGGTGATGAACGGTTGATTGAAGCATTTGGAGAAGTCGTGGAACGGGCATTTAAGAAATTGGAAGCGCATGCGGGGGTGCGGGATCGCAAGGGAGATGCTTATAATACTGAGAATATCATTACGACCGGAAACGGGATTGCCGCAGTTTATCACCACGATACCAGCCGTCTTCTAGAGCCGCAGTTGCACGCGCATTTGGTTTTCTCCAATCATACCTGGTCGCAAAGCGATGGGAAATGGATGGCCCTGCAACCTAAAAGAATGATGGAAGAGAGCAGCACATCCATTCGGCAATCTTTTTATCGTGATATGGCTGGGGAATGTGAACGATTGGGCTACGAAGTAGAGTGGAAGAATGGTGCGCCTCGCTTAACGGGGATTACGCCGGATATTGAGAATGCCTTTTCGGTGCGTTCGCAGCAAAAGAAAGCTTTCACCCAGCGATACACGGAGCTGTTTAAAGAAGAGCCGAGTAAGAAACGGATCGAACAGTTCATCAAGGAAACGAAAAAGCCGGCAATGAAACGTTTTGTTTCAGAATATGAACAGGCATTTGGCCGCAGACCGAGTGATGCGTTGATGACGTCCTTTGTGAAGGATTGGCGAAGCGATAAAATGGCTCATAGCTCCAGCGATAACGTATTGGCAGGTCAACTCAAGGGGTTGAACGTAGTGGAGGCCGAGCAAATCCATCAGACGGTGGCTGAAGCCAGAGTGCGCGAAACTATGCGCCATAGTGAAGGTGATAAAGTTCAGGCAGTGAAGATAAAGGCCGAGAGTGAGAAAACTGAGCGTAATCGAGTGAAGCCAACTTATCGCCCTGAAACAATGCGGCAAAGTCCAAAGGTGGAAAAGAATGGCAGCCAGGCAATAACCCGAACCGAGGCCCTGAGAAGGTTACGTCGGGGGGCGGCTATTAGTCGTGCGCTTATGGGTAATCCGGCGGGACTGATTGCTTACTCCCTTCGTCAGGCTGCCAGAAAGCGAGAGCAGTGAGAAATGAGCTTCAACTTGAAGAAGAGGAAGCCTATGAGACTTTGCCCGGCTGTCCGACCTTGACCTTTCCTCTCCAGAATTTTGAGCAAGCCTTGCCTTACTATAGTTTCAAGTCTGCTAATTACCAAAAGGATAGGATTGTTATCGAATTTGAGGCGGGAACACTGACGATTTCGGGGGCTTCCTTGTCTGAGCTTTGGAGGCACTTACAGGTTCAGGATGTCCGATCTGTTAAATGTTATTGGAGCGGTATTGATGATGAAATCAGGATCAACTCTATCGAATGGAAAAAGCGCGTCGAAAAAAAGGTGTAGACGTCGATCCTATTTTTATGTGATCGCATTTGTCGGAATGTGATTTATCCCGATGACCGCTGAAACAAGATGATGATGGTTTCTCTTTCTCGGATGGCAGGGCTATTGACATTATAGGAATTATATCCTAATCTGTATCAGGTAAGTTGCTACTAATAGGTAGCATTGTTGGCGGCCTTTTGGGCCGCCTTTTTTATGGAAAGCTGGGTGGGATTCATGTTCACCCCTGATCCGAAGCAAAGAGAAGGAAACCGAATATTGACGATATATCGACTGAAAATAGTATATGAGGCCGTAAGTGAAAATACTTCGGCATATATAAATGAGCCCTCCGGAGTTTTTAACTATATGCGTGATGCATTTTTGGACAGGCCAATGCAGGAGGCATTGTTTGTTTTGCCGCTGAATTCCAAAAATCGGATATTGGGCCGTTACATGGCAACGCTGGGAACAGTGAATTCGAGCTTGGTTCATCCGCGAGAAGTCTTTCATCCCGTAATTGCAACCAGTGCGAGTTCTTTCATACTCTGCCACAACCATCCGTCTGGTGATCCCGCCCCAAGTAGATCGGATATTAATATTACCGGCCAAATACGCGAAGCAAGTAATGTTATGGATATCCGAATGCTTGATCACATCATTATTGGTGATCCCTCGGCTGATCCGTTGGGCAAAGGGTATTACAGTTTTAGTGATGCGGGATTAATGAATGGAGAATTATATCCTCGGAATAGGACGGTTTCCGAAGTTGGACTTAATGGAGTTTGGTCGAATTTTTGTCCGCCATCTAATGAAGATTTTTAGTTGAAAGAGAGTATGGATATTGGAAAGTGAAACGATTGCTTTGAACCGATTAAAGCGGGTGCTTTACAGAAGCGGAAAAGAGGTCTTGTCCGAACCAGCCTTAATATTGAGGGCGCAATCACAGCCGGATTATAAGAGTATGGACGAGCGCATTGAAAACGCTATGCGGATTATGGCTAATGTGATCGTGAATGAAGGAGAGGAATATTTGCCGATATTTGAGCGATTGGAAATAGAACGGGATAAACTGCGACTTAAAAATGATGCGCTTGAAAGGGTTTTGGCCTTACATAACAGTAATTAAAATTGGGATACAAATTGGGATACATTTTTGAGGTCTTAGGATATGGATATTTAAATTATTGTGTAATTTCAGGGGCTTATGATGTTGGTGTGATGTGGTCGAATCCCTCAGCAGTCACCATTTTTCTCTATGATATTCCTCCTTTATTCAGAATAAATATTTGAAATCATTAGCTATTATCAGGTTGGGTTGACGACCTCTTGCTGTTGATGCTACTGTTTTTGGGATACAAATTGAGATACAAAGAGGCTGAGATTGGGAAGGAATTATATTCGTCGGGGTAATTGGTATTACTATTTAAGGCGAGTGCCAAAAAGAATATCACAATACGATCCTCGCACTCTCATCCGCATCGCTTTGAAAACGAAGGAAGAGAAAGAGGCGAGGCGAATTACATCAATCTATGATGATTTTATTGAAAAATATTGGGCAGACCTCATTCGTTCGGGAAAAACAGATCCCGATTTGAAACGCTTTGATCAGATCCGTGCGTTGGCCAAAGCACACGGGTTTGCCTACAAAAATATGGCCGAGGTGCTTGATAGTCCTTTTCAGGAGGTTTTAACCCGCATCGAAATGGTTGCAGATAGTACGCATAAGGCGGGTGGGCTTTTAGGTGGCTCTGTTAGTTCTGGGGTAAAGCTGAAGGACTGTATGGAACTATATTGGCCTTTATGTGTGGATCGCTTTACAGAGAAAAATGAGCACCAAATTCGGAAATACAAAAATCCAAGAAATCTGGCCATGAAGCATTTTATCCATGTTGTCGGAGATAGGGATATATCAAAAGTCGAACGATCACATGTATTGCGATTTCGTAGCTGGTTAATGGAGCGTATTGCCAATGATGAAATTGGGGGTAATATGGCAAATAAATCAATGCGCTATGTTAAAGACGTCCTGAAGACGGTTGCTCTAAGCCTTGAAATTGATGTTGATTATGAATTGCTTTTTAATAAGACGAGAGTGCAGGAGGTGTATGATGCCCGTCCTCCTTTTGAAGCTCGTTTCGTGCAGGATGTTTTTATAAATTCAATGCCTTTTGAGGAGCTTGCATACGAAGCTCGAATGCTAGTTTACTTTATGATGGATACAGGAGCGCGGGAAAATGAATTAATTGGCCTAGATCCTGAGCAAGACTTTTTCCTTGATGCTTCAGTTCCTCATATTTGGATACGAAAAAATAAACTTCGAGGATTGAAGACGAAAAATTCGGATCGGAAGATCCCGTTGGTTGGAATATCTCTTTGGGCAGCAAGGCAAGTGTTTCCTTTCGGCTTTAAAAAATATCATGAAAACCCCGACACCGCCTCCAATAAGATTAATAAGTATTTACGCGAAAACAATTTGAAACCAACAGGGGAGCATACGCTTTACAGTCTGCGCCATACGTTTAAGGATCGCTTGCGGGATGCAGGAGCACCGGAAGAGGTGATCGATGAATTAATGGGCCACATAAAGAATGGTGTTCAATATGGTCGAGGGCATACTTTGGAAACGAAGCACAAGTGGTTACAGAAAATTGCCTATAAAGTTCCCGAAAGCTTTCAGGAGCGCTCTCGTGAAGAGGCTGGGTAGGGCTATGACTTAATTCTGCTATCAATATACCCTAATTTAGGAAGCGTTATGACAGATTCTTGAGATTGTGAATTAATCTTGGGAAATGTGCTGTTCTAAATCCATTGCATCATGGAGGATACGAATGATATCGATGACATTGGTGAGAGCATCGTGCTTGTAGGCAATGAAGTGTCTCGGTCTTTTGACCTTGTTGTTTTCGAGGGTGGCACGTTTTGCGGAATGTCTCAGGTGGTAAAGTTGCACATTTTGCTCGAAAGGGCGCATTCCCGTTAATGCAGGGTTTTCTGAAATGTCTTTCAGTGCCAGTGAGATCAGTGCTTTGTAGCGTCTGGCGGCCTCAAGGCCAAAATCCTGCTTTGAGGCACGCAAAATATGAATGAAATCGGCTTCCGCAGCCTGAGTGAGCCTGTACTGTGACATGTGTTATGGCTCAGTCCTCTGCGGCAAGCTGACCGAGAACTCGGTCAAGATGTGCATCGATTTCTTCATGGGAGGAATGGCTGGTAAAACGGCCAGCCTCCAGATCGTCCAATCCGGTTTGGATTTCCTGACGGAGCTTTTGCAGACGCAACTCACGTTCTTCATTTTGGCGTGCCATGGCAGAAAGCGCAGCGCGATGCACCTCGCTGCTATTATTATAATAACCGCTTGCAACCTGAGTTTTTACAAATTGCTCCAGTTCTGGCGTAAGATTAACATTCTGTGTGGGCATATTTAACTCCTATAAGCCCATTGTCCCTCATTTTCGCAGAATTGTCAATCTTTGCCAACTTAACCCAGCCCCGCCAAGAGCGGGGCTTTTTTATGGCCTGAACACAGGCAGAAAGGAGGCTGCGATATGTCCATCGCACCAGACTGCACTTGCGGAATAACGTTACTAAGGATAGCAAGATGTGCCTTTGTATACAAAGGCCCGCTATCGCTCCATCTTGGCAAGGGCGGGTCAAGACCCCCCGTTGCATCCCCCCTGACGCGCTTGCGCGCTATTTGTGCATCATCGCTCACCTCGATGGAGGTGTCGCCATGATGCAGCCCTCGCCGCAAATGAAACGCAAATCCCGTTCGATCAGTTTCCGACTGAGCGAAGCCGATTACGCCCGCCTTGCTTATCAAGCGGCGGGGCTCAATCTACGGGTCAATGATTTGGCTCGGAGGCTGGCCCTAAACGGCACTGATCCGCTGGCGGTGAAAACCTATCGGCAGAACGATCCGGCCCTCATACAGCAGTTGCTTCATGTTGGTCACAACTTGAACCAACTAACCAAGAATGCCCATATTTTCGGGCGAATATCACCCCAAGTGCCTGCGCTCTGCCAGCGGATCGAAAGGATCATTGATCAGGCTTTAGAAGAGAAAGGAGGTTGCGAATGATCCCTGTCATTGCCCAGCGCGGGAGATCCTTTGCCGGGGCTTTTGCCTATTACTTCCACGATAAGAAAGCGTGGAGCACCGAGCGCATTGCGTGGAGTGAAACGGTCAACCTGTTGACCGATTGTGTGGAAAAGGGGTGGAAGTGGATGGCTTATACGGCAAAACATCAGGATCGCCTCAAGGAATTCAGTGGCCAACGGATGACCGGAGCGAAAATGAGCAAGCCCGTGTTTTGTTATTCGCTCTCTTGGCATCCCGAACAAAGGCCATCGAAGGAAACGATGCTAAAAG
>Ga0115559_1001862_pt1 | contig 13826 bp, 10 predicted proteins | sample COGITO_mtgs_1105_3_FD_87281 | JGI IMG/M metagenome (GOLD analysis project Ga0115559, IMG submission 87281) | Pelagic marine microbial communities from North Sea - COGITO_mtgs_110506 | ecosystem: Environmental > Aquatic > Marine > Epipelagic | place: Germany:Helgoland, sampling site Kabeltonne... | reverse complement strand
CCCTTTACATTTTCAAGAATATCATTTCCATGATCCTGAATATGAGATGTGGTGTCCAATACCTTAAAGACACGATCGGCAGCCACCATTCCCATTTGGAGTGTATTGAATTTATTCGCAATTTGATTCAGAGGTCTAAAAATCATTGGCACCATCATAATAAATGCTGTTAAATCTCCAATCGAAGCCGTTTGATCTAAAACCGTGTTAAGGCCTCCAATCCAAATCACTGTTCCTAAAGTTACGGACGATAAAAGATCTGCAATTGGAAAAAATACAGAATTATACCAAACTGTTTTGATCCATCCTTTTTTATGACGTTCGTTAATGACTCTAAAATTATTAGATTCAATTTCTTCTCTAGCAAATATTTGAACGATTTTCATGCCAGTAATCCGTTCTTGAACAAAAGAATTGAGGTTTGAGACTTCGGTGCGAACATCTTCAAATGCTTTTTTCATGTACTTCTGAAAAACTTTGGTAGCTATCAAAACAATTGGAAGTGTAAAAAATACTATAAGACTCAGTCGCCAATTCATATAAAACATCACGGCACCGACCACAGTCATTTTCAAAATATCGCTAAAAATCATAAACAGACCTTCTCCAAAAATGTCAGCAATTCGCTCCATATCTGTCACTGTTCGGGTGATTAAAACCCCTACAGACGAGTTGTCAAAATATTTCATTTTAAACCCTAGGATATGATTAAAAAGTTTAATTCGAATGTCTCTTACTACCGACTGACCAAGCCAACTTGCATAATAAATAAACAACAAATTACAAGTAACCTCAAGAACCAGCAGTCCTAGCATAAGAACTACATAGCTTAAAAAACCAGGTTCAAATTTCTGCTCAATATTTTGATCAATAGCCAATTGTAATACTTTAGGGCGAAGTGCTCCAAAAACAGCCAAACCAATGACCGTTGTCAATGCAAGAATAAAAAACCCTGTGTAGGGCTTGATATAGTGCAACAATCTTTTGAATAACTGCGCATCAAAAACTTTACTTTTAGTCTTCTTTATGGACATAAATTGATTTTGGATATTCTATATGAGTTAAATACAGTCCGTGAGCTGGTGCCGATGTACCTGCATTAGACCTGTTTTTTGAAGAAATAATTTCACGAAATTCTTCAAGAGTTCTTTTTTTAGCTCCCACTTCAATCATTGTGCCAACAATTGCACGCACCATATTTCTAAGAAAACGGTCCGCTTTAATTGTAAAGTTAAGACTGTTTTTATCAACCTCCCAATGGGCTTCCATTATCCTACAATCATACGTTTTAACATCTGTTTTTACTTTTGAAAAACATTGAAAATCTGTGTATTCAAACAAAATTTTAGTGGCTTGATTCATCAAATCTACATCTAATGGAAGTGTGTATGTATGTTCGTTTTGATATTTAAAGGCATTTTTTGTTCTTGATATTTTATAGACATACGTTCTACTTATAGCTTCAAAACGGGCGTGAATTTCTGGATGTACTTCTTTAATACTGTTTATATGTATATCTTTTGGAAGGAGTACATTAAGTTTATAAACAAGATCCTTGGAGTCCATCGCTGTATCCAGATCAAAATGAGCCATCATTTGTTCTGCATGTACCCCTGTATCTGTTCGTCCTGCTCCCATACATTCCAAAGGAGTTCTCAACACAGTACTCAGCGCATGATTGAGCTCCGCTTGTACCGTCGTAACATCGGGTTGAATTTGCCAGCCGTGATAAGCACGACCATTATAAGATAAATCAATAAAATATCTCAAGCTAATTTGATACTTTTGTAGTTATATAGACAAAGATAAATAGACTTTATCATTAAACGCTTTCACATTAACATTTTCTAATGACAAAAATTTTATTACTCTCAGATACTCATAGTTATATGGGAGAAGACATTCTTAAATATGTGAAACAGGTCGATGAAGTTTGGCATGCGGGGGATATTGGCGACCTAAAAGTTACGGATGCTATAAAAAAACTGAAGCCATTACGAGCTGTTTTTGGTAATATTGACAGTGCAGAAGCACGTTTAGAATTTCCAGAACATTTAAAATTTCGATGTGAAGACGTAAAAGTATGGATCACACACATTGGTGGATATCCTGGACGGTATGCTCCTGCTGTCAGAGAAATGATTAAGGTACACACTCCAAACCTATTTATTTGTGGTCATTCGCATATTTTAAGGGTGATGAACGATAAAAAACTAAACCTTTTACACATGAATCCTGGAGCTGCAGGAACGTATGGAATTCATAAAGTCAGAACACTGCTGCGATTTGAAATATCAGGTGAAAAGATTCAAAATCTTGAAGTCATCGAATTTAAAAGATAAGGCATAAAAAAACCCTGAGAAATCTCAAGGTTTTTTTCGCACTCTTACTACTAAAGTTATTTATCTCAACCGATCCACTGATTTTACAAGCGCCTCATCCTTTTTGATGGCCTTATTGGCAAATGCCAATAACACGATAGAAACAATAGGAAGTAGCAACCCAATACCTTTCTCAGAATTCGCAGTTTCTCCAGATACAGTTAGCAATCGATATATAAATAATCCTAGTAAAATTAAGTTTAATATAATATTTAAACGTCCCAACACAAATTGGGTCTGTCTTGTTTTGAATAAAAAAATAGAGATCAACGACAGCAGGGCTGATGCTGAAAATAGAATCGCATATTCTAATGAATCAAATGCAAATTCAATACTTGCTTCTGTGTTTCTCAAAGACAGCACTTGAGACAGTCCTCCAGAACAAATGGCGGCAAGTAATAAGTATATGGTTTGAATTCTTTGAAGCATTTTTAATTTAATATTATACAAAAATAATAGTTTCTTTTTTATTACATCTATAAAAAGTTTAAAAATAAAGTTGTATAATTGCATATATAATGGCGAAACCAAACTCAATTCGCTTTACTCAATTTACAATAAAAATCACTTCTTCATAAAATCATTACAAATAATTAAGCTCTTTAATTAATTAAAGATTTAAAATTAACTCACATAGATAATGTTTGAAATTTCACAACTAAAAGAAAAGAAACTCCCTGAACTACAAGAAATTGCAAAAGAACTAAAGGTTCCTAAATTCAAGAGTTTAAAAAAAATTGACCTCGTATATCAAATACTCGATTTACAAGCTACCAATCCTACAATCGTTACACCTGCTGCATCGGATGTAAAAACTCCAAGACCAAGGAGAGAACGCATCTCAAAACCAGAAGCGAGACCAGCTGTAAATGTAGCACAAAAAAAGGAAACTCCTACTGAAAACAAATCACTCAAGGCAACAGCTGAAACCAAACCAACGGAAAAATCAGAGACAAAGCCTGAGACCAAAGTAGAATCTAATGGAGCGCCTAAAATTAATCCAAGGCCTCAAAAACAAAAAAACCCAAATCAAAACCCAAACCAAAAACAGAATCCAAATCAAAACCCTAATCAAAAACAAAACCCGAACCAAAAAAACCCAAATCAAAAACACGGCAATAACGGAAACAAAGACACTCGTAACCGCTATAAAGAACCTGATTTTGAATTTGATGCCATCATTGAAAGTGAAGGCGTTTTAGATGTCATGCAAGATGGCTATGGTTTCTTAAGGTCTTCCGATTATAACTATTTAGCATCTCCTGATGATATCTATGTATCTCAATCTCAAATCCGTTTATTTGGATTAAAAAATGGAGATACCGTATTAGGACATGTACGTCCCCCAAAAGAAGGAGAAAAGTACTTTCCTCTTATTAGAGTTAGTAAAATTAACGGCCTCGATCCACAATCAGTACGGGATCGTGTCGCTTTTGAACACTTAACACCTCTTTTTCCAAAAGAAAAATTTAATATCGCCGAAAAACAAAGTACAATTTCTACTCGAATTATGGATTTGTTTTCTCCAATAGGAAAAGGCCAACGTGGTATGATTGTTTCGCAACCAAAAACGGGTAAAACAATGCTCCTTAAGGATGTTGCTAATGGAATTGCAGCCAATCATCCTGAAGTATATCAAATGATTTTACTTATTGACGAACGTCCTGAAGAAGTTACAGATATGCAACGTAATGTACGTGGCGAAGTGATTGCCTCTACTTTTGATAAAGAAGCACATGAACACGTCAAAATTGCAAACATTGTCTTAGAAAAAGCAAAACGGTTGGTAGAATGTGGCTATGATGTAGTGATTCTATTAGATTCGATCACGCGTTTGGCACGTGCATACAACACAGTTCAACCCGCCTCTGGTAAAATTTTAAGTGGTGGTGTAGATGCGAATGCACTTCACAAACCAAAACGTTTTTTCGGAGCGGCTCGAAATATAGAAAATGGAGGATCGCTCACAATTATTGCGACAGCATTGACCGAAACAGGGTCTAAAATGGATGAAGTGATTTTTGAAGAATTTAAAGGAACTGGAAATATGGAACTTCAATTGGATCGTAAAATATCCAACCGTCGTATTTTCCCTGCCATCGATCTTACCTCATCAAGTACACGAAGAGATGATTTGTTGTTAGATGAAAAAACCATCCAACGCATGTGGGTAATGCGAAAGTACCTTGCAGATATGAACCCTGTGGAAGCGATGGAGTTTATCAACGAACGTTTCAAACAAACACGCAACAACGAGGAGTTTTTAATCTCGATGAATGGGTAATTAATTCATTACTCATTTTAATTCATAAAAAAAGCCTTTCGATTTCGAGAGGCTTTTTTATTATTTAACAACAACCAGTACAAAAAAATCCTGTGAAATTAACTTCACAGGATTCTTAATTTTATCGGATACCATAGTCACCCTCCTAAGGACAACACAGTATATTCGTTTATAGTGCTGCAACAAATTTAGACAAACCAGACTTAAGGTTTGCTGCTTTATTGTCGTGAATGATGTTGTTTTTGGCTAACTTATCAATCATTGAAGAAACTTTTGAAAATGATTTTTGTGCCTCTTTCTTATCCGTTAATTCACGTAAATTTTTAATTGCATTACGGGTCGTTTTATGCTGATACTTGTTCAACACACGTTTTGACTCGTTACTTCTAATTCTTTTTAAAGCTGACTTATGATTTGCCATAATTCTTAATTTTATTATTATTAAATAATTGTAGCCCGTAGGGGAATCGAACCCCTCTTACCAGGATGAAAACCTGGCGTCCTAGCCGATAGACGAACGGGCCATTTATTACAATCAAAAACAAAATCTAAACGAATCTGTTTTTATTTCAAATAGCATGCATTATTTCTAATGCGGTTGCAAAAATACAACTATTTTTAAATGTTACAACTTCTTACTAGCTTTTTTTAAAAAAAGTTAAAATTAATAGGCTTTTGCAAATAAAACGCGTTGCTTAGAAGGTTTACCCGAAAACACACAAACGCCATCCTCTAATTTTGAATCTATTGGGATACAACGAATTGTTGCTTTTGTGAGTTCTTTTATTTTATCTTCTGTCTCTGTAGTTCCGTCCCAATGCGCCGATATAAACCCTGTTTTTTCTTCTAAAACAGTTTTAAATACATCAAATGTATCTACTTGTGTAATGTGATCAGCTCTAAAATCAAGTGCTTTTTGAAATAGAGCTGTTTGAATCTCATTAATCAAAGTCTTTACTGTAGCTGTTAGGTTTTCTAAGTCCACAACTTGCTTGGTTAATGTATCTCTTCGAGCCAATTCCACTGTACCACTCTCCAAATCTTTTGGTCCAATTGCCAGTCTTAAAGGCACGCCTTGTAATTCGTGTTGTGCAAATTTAGCACCTGGACGTTGAGTCGTTCTATGATCGTATTTTACAGAAATATTTTCCGCTCTCAAAGCACTCATAATTGCCTCGGCTTTTGTTGTTATTTCTGCCAATTGTTCTTCACTTTTATAAATAGGCACAATGACCACTTGGTAAGGGGCTAAGTTTGGAGGCAACACCAATCCTTTATCATCGCTATGCGTCATAATTAAAGCCCCCATCAATCGTGTAGAAACTCCCCATGAGGTCGCCCATACGTGATCTTGTTTACCTTCGCTGTTTGCAAATTTAACATCAAATGCTTTTGCGAAATTCTGACCTAAAAAGTGAGAGGTTCCTGCTTGCAATGCTTTGCCGTCTTGCATTAAAGCTTCAATACAATAAGTTTCTTCGGCACCCGCAAAACGTTCACTCTCAGTTTTGACTCCCTGAATCACAGGGATTGCCATAAAGTTTTCAGCAAAATTAGCATAGACACTATTCATTAATTTGGCTTCTTCAACAGCTTCTTCTTTGGTTGCGTGAGCGGTATGTCCTTCTTGCCATAAAAATTCAGCCGTTCTTAAAAACAAACGTGTTCGCATTTCCCATCGTACCACATTCGCCCACTGGTTAATTAAAAGCGGTAAATCTCGGTACGATTGTACCCAACCTTTAAACGTATTCCAAATAATCGCTTCACTCGTTGGTCGGACCACTAACTCTTCTTCGAGTTTTGCTTTTGGATCCACACGAAGTTTCCCCAAATTATCTGGGTCATTTTGCAAACGGTAATGTGTCACTACCGCACATTCTTTTGCAAAACCTTCAGCATTTTTTTCTTCAGCTTCAAAAAGACTTTTCGGAACAAACAATGGAAAATACGCATTTTGATGCCCCGTTTCCTTAAACATACGGTCTAATTCTGCTTGCATTTTCTCCCATATAGCATAGCCATAGGGCTTAATAACCATACAACCTCTGACCGCAGAGTTTTCTGCCAAATCGGCTTTAACGACAAGTTCATTGTACCATTTTGAATAATCTTGGGATCTTGGTGTAAGGTTTTTACTCATATTTTCGTAATTTGGCACAACTATTGATGTTGGTACCTTATAATAATTAGTTTGACAAAACTAAGTATTTTTGAGACGTTCAACAATTTAATTTAAACACTTATGAAATTTATTACTTACAAAAAGAAACAAATGACACTCGCTTTTGTAGTTGGAGTTCTTTTAAGTTTTAATTCTTGTGGATCTTTCCAATACTCTGGAATCTATGATGATGGAATTTATTCCGAATCTACACCCACAGAACAAGTTAATGAAACTGTTGACAATACATCCAATTCATCAGAATATTATAAAAATTATTTTAAAGAAAAATCCCTTCAAATTGAAGAGGATAACAGCGTTTTTACAGATGTTGATTCCTATGAAGGAACGTATGCGGATGACTCAGAAAACACAAACGACTATGCAGGTTGGGGAGAAAATAATAGCAGCGAACTAGTTATAAATGTTTATAACGACAGACCGTTTTACGGCAATGGATGGGGCTATAATTATCGCAACAATTGGGGGTGGAATTTTGGTTGGAACAATTGGGGTTTTGGAATTTGGCAACCTAACTATTATAATTTATGGTACAGTCCATGGAACGATCCGTGGTACAATCCTTACTGTTACTACGGTTGCTACAACAATTTTGGCTACTTTAATTATGGGTACAATCGGTACTACAGAGGACGTTCCTATTCTTACATTAACGGAGGAAGATCAAGGTATAGAAATTCAAGAAGTCTAAGCAGTCGAAGTGTTTTAAGTGCCACAACACGCAGTCGAACTAACACGCGGTCAAACACAAGATCAACAACAAGAAGTCAAGCGACGACGCGTCCAACCAATTCAAGCTCAACCACGAGACCTACTAGAAACAATTCAATCACACGACCAACAACAACACGGTCGTCTAATCGTACGACACGCCCTAATACAACCACAAGACCAACGCGATCTACGACCCGTTCGAGCTCGACTTCGAGAATAAGAACCCGATCAAGTTCACCAACAAGAAGCAGAAGCAGCAGTAGCAGTAGCTCTTCAAGAAGAAGAAATAATTAGGTATAAATACAAAATCAGATGAAAAATTTAATTTTAACTCTAGTGGGGCTGATCTCCATACTAAGTTCCTATGGCCAAGACCTAACGGATGCTTTAAGATATTCTAATGGCGAAACACAAGGAACCGCACGATTTAAATCCATGAGTGGAGCTTTTGGTGCACTGGGAGGCGACATGTCTGCAGTGAGTATTAATCCCGCAGGGGCTGCCATTTTTAATTTAAGTCATGGTGCCATGACAGTAGCAACTCAAAGTGTTTCCAACGATGTGTTTTATGGTTCAAATACACAACGATTAAAAGACAATTCATTTGACATGAATCAAATTGGAGCGGCGCTTGTTTTTAATAATACAGACCTTGAATCTTCATGGAATAAATTTGTGTTCAGCGTTTTTTACGAGCAACTTCAAAATTATGACAACCAATTTTTTGCGGCTGGCTCCACACAAAACTCAATAGGAAGTTATTTTTTGGAGTATGCTGACGGACTCCGACTGGACGAAATCACGGCTTTAGAAGGAGAAAACATTTCTCAAGCCTACAGCGGAATTGGATCTGCTTTTGGCTCAAATTACCAACAAGCTTTTTTAGGTTATGAAAGTTTTATTTTGGAACCTGAAGATAACACAAGTAACGATAACACCACCTACACATCCAACATTGCAGCAGGAGATTTCTATCAAGAATACAGTTATGCTGCTACAGGGTATAATGGCAAGTTTTCGGCAAACCTTGGGTTTCAATATGATAAAAACGTCTATTTTGGAATCAATTTAAATTCTCATTTAATAAATTATGAAAGAAGTACTTACTTCTATGAAGACAACACCAATACAGGTTCTACAATAAATCAAGTTAATTTTAACAACACGCTTCTAACTACGGGTGAAGGGTTTTCCTTACAACTTGGAAGTATTGTAAAAGTAAATGATTTCATAAGACTGGGACTCACATACGACAGTCCTACTTGGTTACGATTAAGAGAAGAAACAACCCAGTACCTCTATACACTTGAAGATGCCACAAACCTTGAGGCTGAAGTTGACCCCGCTGTTATTAATGTATTTCCAGAGTATAACCTACGAACTCCAGCAAAAATTACAGGAAGTGCTGCCTTTATTATTGGTACTAGTGGACTGATTAGTATTGATTATTCTAGAAAAGATTTCAGTGCTACTAAATTTAGATCCAATTCAAGTAGTGATTATTTCAGACAACAAAACGCTACCATCAGCAACTCCTTAAAAGTGGCGAATACCATCCGTATTGGTGGCGAATTAAGACATAAAAAGTTTAGTTACCGTGGAGGCTATAAACTAGAACAAAGTCCTTATAAAAATACCGCAACATATGGAGATCTTAAAGGGTTTTCTTTGGGACTAGGATATGATTTTGTTGGTGCTCGATTGGATTTGGCTTATGAGAATTCTAAACGTTCAATGGACCACCGCTTTTTTAATGCAGGTAACTTAAACACCTCTAGAATAAACAGATCAAATTCTAATGTTTCACTGACATTAAGTATGAGTTTGTAGAACTGTAAATTTACAGACAAGAATAATTTATCTTTTGAGAGAGAAATGTGCATTTAACAGAGTTGGGGCGCCTGTGACGGGTTCATTATAGCTCAATACAAACCAATAATCACTTGAGGGTAACCTAGCTCCGTTATAGGTACCATCCCAACCATCTCCAGACGGGCGAATTTCTTTTAAAAGCTTGCCATACCTATCAAATATCTGGATTTTAGCATTTAATTGATTTGAAATTCCAATGATATTCCAAGTATCGTGGTATCCATCTCCATTTGGCGTGAAATATTTTGGAAAGTCAATTACGTAAACAACTGCAAATCCTACTCCACACCCATTTAAGTCCCGTACATTCACAACGCGTTCCCCTGAGTTGACTCCTACAAATGTGCCTGTATCTTGCCATGGTCCCTGATCGATATTGTATTCATAATCCCCAATGCCCGTAGCGGTAGCTTCAATAATATGTGTGTTTGCGAACGCCTGTGTCGTGACCACTGCAGTCACTGTTGGAGGTTCACTTTCTATTACTGTAAAGACTTCGATTGGTGCAGCACATTGGGTGGCTAAAAGAGCATCCGAAACTTCTAATGTATATATTCCTCCTTCTGTTGGTACATAACTGGATGCTGTTTCTACAATGGTTCCTGAATCGTCTCTCCAAATAAAGGTATAATCCGAGTCAGATAAGCCTGTCGTAATTTCTAAAAGACCTAAAACCTCTGTGCCATTAGTGTTTACACACATCACATACTCATCATCTATATCTATGTATGGCAACGGATTAACCTTTAATATCAAAGGAGCTGTTTCATAACATACAGAACTATCAACCAATGTTCCTGTATTATCTATTATTTGGGTATTATTATCAACTCGTGCAAAAATCACCTGTGGGTTTACGGTATTTTCATAGAAGTTTGGCAGTTCAAATTGATCTAAATCTGCATCGTTCTGACTGGCAAAATAACGAACTAAGTAGTTTGCAGGATCTTGACCATTTAATACAAAGGCATCTTGTGTCGATAAATCGAAAAGCACACTGTCATTTGTTGGATCGTTATCAGTCTCTACATTGTCATCACAAATTGTATAGGGATCTGTAGGAGATGTTGCTTGGGCCGCTTCGAGAACCTCCAGATTAAATTCTATTGCTGTGTTTTGACAGCCTGTATTGGTATTGGTCACATTGACATAAATTGTTTGAGGATTACTTGTATTCAAATAGGGACTCGTCAATGAGTTAACCGCTAAGGTAGCATCTGCTAATGATTCGTAATAAGTGACCTCATATTCCGTTGCGCTTTGAGTTCCTCGAATTTCATCGCTTTGAACTTCTAAATCAAACGCATATATCCCGTCTGTGTTTAGCTCACAGGCAATTAAAGTTGGAACAGGGTTTGCTTCGGGTAATGGATCTACAATTACATCAAAATTTATAATAGCAAAACAGTCTGTTGTATCATTGGTTACACGTACGTATATTGTCTGAACAGGAATATCTGTATTTGTATAGTTTTCTGGGAATTGAATAGGATTGGTATCCGCCTCGGCATCTGCCAGGGTTTCGTAATAGGTTGGTGTAACCCCTAACTCACCGTTCAAAATGAACGCTTCATTTGTTGTTAGGTCAAAAACTTCCTGTCCATCACCAGTTGCATTGTCATCACACTCGTTCATATCAACGGGTGTCTGTGGGGATGGGATTGGCAATACTTCAAGCGTTAAAGTAGTTAAATCAAAACATCCCGTAACTGGGTTTGATACTCGTACAAAAATGGTTTGAGGATTACTAATATTTGTATAAGGACTCGTAAGAGAAGAACTATTTGTTTCCGCATCTAAGGCCGTCAAATGATAGCTAAAATCCAAGCCTGTTTGTCCATTTAAAATCTCTGTTTCTCTATCCTCTAGCGTAAAGGCTTCCTGCTCATCACCTGGGGCATTATCATCACATAACCTTAGAGGACTAGGAGTCACTAAAACTGGCAATGGGTTGACGATCAATTCTAAACTTATAAGTTTTTCACATCCTGTTGCATTGTATGCTACACGAATCCAAACGGTTTGAGGATTGGAAAGGTTTGTGTAGTCTGTTGGAGTTGCAATCTCAAAGGTTTCAGCCTGAGCATCCGCTTGAGTTTCATAATAACTAATATCTACATCTGAATCTGCAATTCCATTTAAAAACTCACCTTCATTAATTGTTAAGTTAACCTGAGCAAATTCATCCGTATCATCATCACAAACTTCTAAAGGAGTTGGGTCCAATAATTGAGGGGTTGGATTTACGACCAGCACCAATTCTACAATGGATGCACAAAGTGTGGATACTGCAGGGTTTTCTACACGAGCAAAAACCGTTTGTATATTAATATCGACATTAGTATAAGGGCTGGATAATGCATTAATTTCGTTCTCTGCATCTGATAAGTTTTCGTGATAGCTGATTGTAACTCCGCTTACACCACCTGAAATTTCAAAATCTCTATCGGTTAACATAAAAGCTCCGAAGCCATCGCTATCGGGATCACAATAGGTTAAATCTTGCGGCGTGATCGCTAAAGGGGCTGGGGAAACATTCAACTCCAAAGCAACTGTAGTATAGCACCCTGTATTTATATCTTGACCTCTCGCAAAAACGGTTTGAGGATTGCTGATATTTGTGTATGGGATTGGTAATGGGTTTGTTTCTGAGTCTGCATCAGCCTGTGTTAAATAATAGGTGATTGAATAATCAGCGTTTCCACCCTTAATTTCATCATCTTTTTCTGTGAGGTCTATTTGAGTTAATCCGTCAGGCGTTCCATCGTCACAAACCTCTAAGACTGTTGGAACAACCAATTGTGGCAATGGGTTTACAATAAGTTCAAAACTTCCAGTCGCACGACACCCTGTAGTTAAATCTGTGAGAGCTACATAAAGTGTTTGTGGGGTTGATGTGTTTTGGTAAGTACCTGTTAATTCATTGGTGTTATTGGTAGCGTCTGTCTCTGTTTCGAAGTAGGCTACGCTTACATTTTGACCATCAATGATTTCTGTGTCTTTGGTGCTTAAATCAAATTGTTCCTGTAGGCCTCCTGAGTTTGTGTAATCACACAATTCATAATCTATTATCGAAGGAATCACTGGTAAAGGATCTACTAACAGTTCTAATGTGGTGGTGTCAAAACAGCCGGTGGTGGTGTTTTCTAAGCGTATGAAGAGTGTTTGTGCATTGGCTGTAATGCTGGTGTAAGGACTTGTAACAGCTGAGGTATTTGTGTCGGCATCCGATTGGGTTTCGTGATAGCTTACTACCATTCCGGTTTGAGTGCCAATTACGGTCGAATCGATCCCTGTAAAATTAAAAGTGGCTAAACCATCATAATCGTCATCACAAATGGTCTGAGTACTAACGGAGTTGGCTGTTGGTATTGGGTTAACTCTCAACTCTAAAGGCATTGTACTAAAACAGCCTGTTGTATTATTTTCTAAACGTATGAAAATAATTTGACTGCTTGGAGTGGTGTTTGTGTAGGGACTCGATAAAGGAGAGGCATTTGTATCGGCATCGGATTGGGTTTCGTGATAACTCACCGTAACTCCTGTCTGTCCTCCTAAAGCTTCTGTATCTTTAGAGGTGAGCATAAAAGCTCCTAAACCATCTGTATCATCGTCACATATAGGTAAAACAGACATGGTGGTGGTAGTCGGCAATGGGTTTACAATAAGCTCAAATTGAGTTGTTTCATAACATGCTTCTAAACCAATTTCTTCAACTCGAACAAAAATAGTTTGTTGATTTGCGGTGGTATTTGAATACGGACTTGTTAATGGGTTGCTATTTGTATCTGCATCGGATTGAGTTTCGTGATAGGTCACTCTAAAGTCTGAAGCTATTTGACTGCCTAAAACCACTGTCGTTTGCTGTTCTAAATCAAAAGTCATAATCCCATCTGAATCATCATCACAAGTTGGAATTGAAGATAGTGCCGAAGCAGTCGCTTTGTGATTCACTACCAAATTGAATACAGGATCGGGATCTACGATATAACACCCTGCTCCCCCATTTGCCTCCACACGGACATAAATAGGTTCTGGTGAAGAAACGTTGCTGTATGGGTTCGACAAATTATTAGTTCCTGCATCTGCATCTGCAAAACTTGTGTAATAGCTTACTGTATAATTTTCGGGGAGTTGCGTTCCTAAAATATCGAGTGTTTGGTCTGAAAAATCAAACGAATGCGAACCGTCGTTGGTTATATCATCACATTCTACCATATCAGTTACTGCAGAAATCAAGGGTTGATCGAGAAGATTCAATGTAAACGAAATTGTTTCAAAACACCCAGATGTTTTATACTCAAAACGCACATAAATAATTTGCCCATCTGTGCCCGAATAGGAAGCTGCATCGGTGGGTGTAATGGGATTGGAATCTGCATCCGCATCT